>Ga0256827_10001809_pt1 | contig 13811 bp, 7 predicted proteins | sample CV84metaG_FD_185977 | JGI IMG/M metagenome (GOLD analysis project Ga0256827, IMG submission 185977) | Hydrothermal vent microbial communities from East Pacific Rise, Pacific Ocean - CV84 | ecosystem: Environmental > Aquatic > Marine > Hydrothermal vents | place: Pacific Ocean: East Pacific Rise... | reverse complement strand
TTCGCCGTTGGCAACTTTTTTAACCAGCTCAAACATCTCGTCTTCCAGACCTTCGTAATATGAGGTGTGCTGATAAACAATATTGCCGTTTCCGTCAAGTAAAAAAGTATGGGGGATCATGTTCACGCTTAATGCACGTTTAAACTCCTGGTTTGGATCAAGCAATACTTCAAATTCCCAGTCTTTACCGCTTACAAAAGGCTTAACTTTTGCTGTTGAACGGGCATCGTCGATGGAAATGGCTATAATTTTAACACCTGTTTCTTCCTGCCACTCTTCATACAACTCATTATAGGCATCCAGCTCTTTTTTACATGGTTTGCACCAAAGTGCCCAAAAACAAATCATTATCGGTTTTCCATCGTTGGAAATAGTTTGGGTGTTAACCATTTCTCCATTAAGGGTTTTAATGTTTACTGATGGAAGTTTTTTTCCTGAACCGCTTTGAGCCATAGCACTAAAACCAAGCATCATTACGAACAAAAGGGCTACAATTTTTTTCATAGTTTAAATTATTTTTATTTGGCAATAGTATTGCCGTTTTTATTTTTAATTATCGGTTTGTATTCTGCAAATCAGCATGCTTGTTTTGACAACGCTATGTTTGTATAAGTTGCACAAAATTACTGAGTGTGCTAAGGAATATATATCTCCAGAAGTTTTGATCTTTCTTCGGGAAACAGTTCTAGAATATTGATGGTGTTTGGAATTACAATGGCTTCTCCTTTAGCAAGAGTAATTTCTCCTTCATTCCATTTTATTGTTACTTTTCCTTCGATGCCCATGAATATAACAAACGAGTCGAGTTCCTCGTAATCTTTTTTGATGGCCTTTTCCAGAGTAATGGTATTGGTGGTGAAGTATGGCGTTTTGATTACAGAGGTTGTTCGGTTGATTTCCTCTTTGTAGGAGGTTTTGTATTTTTCGTAGTGTTTAAAGTCGATGGCTTCAAGTGCCAGATTGGTATGCAACTCTCTTAGTAAACCATCTGCACCCACCCTGTCCCAATCGTAAATTCGAAAAGTAGCATCGGATGTTTGCTGAATCTCGGCCAGTAAAATCCCGGGGCCTAATGAGTGTATTCTTCCCGGTGGGATATCAAAAGCATCGCCTTTATTAACTGTTTCGTAGTTGAGAATCTCCTTGAGATTTTTTTGCTCAAACTGTTTCAGGTATTCTTCGCGGGTTATCTCTCTGTTGAATCCCGAGATTAATTGTGAACCTTCATCGGCTTCCAGCACATACCACATTTCTGATTTGCCACGGCCAATTTTTTTTCTGGCAGCAAATTCGTCGTCAGGATGTACTTGTATGGAGAGCCAGTCGTTGGCATTCAGGAATTTGATCAGCAGCGGGAATTCATCACCAAACTCATCATAGACGTTATCACCAACCAAATCACCCATGTAGATCTCGACAATTTCGTTGAGTTCGTTTCCGGCAAGAAAACCATTGGCAACTACCGTTTGCTGGCCTTTGTATCCTGATACCATCCACGCTTCACCACAGTTTGGAAGATTTCCAAAATCAAGGCCCAGTGAACTTTTTATTTTGTGTCCGCCCCAGATTTTATCTTTATAAATGGGGGTAAATTTTAAAGGATAAAGATTGTTTGCCATTTACACTGTTATTAATGTGTGAGCAAAGATATAAATTAATGAAAACAGAAAAGCCGGCTCATTTGAGCCGGCTTTTCGAATTTTAACAATATTCGAACACTATTAATGAACACCAGTTCTTGTATCCCAGAATAATTGTTTTCCCCAGAAGTCGTCAACAATACCTTCCAATTCAGGTAAGCTGTTAACAGGGTTCAGATTTTGTTCTGATACAGGGTAAGGATAGCGAAATGGTCCACGGTTGTGGTTTTCAGGGCCATAAAATGAACCTGATGCTGATGGCATTTCAGGGTAGTCAGTTCTACGCTGCTCAGCCCAAAGTTCCTGACCTTCTTTAAATAATGAAATCCACTTTTGTTCGTAAACTTTCATTAATTTCTCGTCAGTAGAGCCATCCCATTTAACGGCATCTTTATCAATATATTTAGCATAGCAAGTATCAGCGATTTCTGTTTCTTCAAACGAAGCTTTGATACCTTCGAGGTAAGCTGCTTGTGCCATAGCATCAACGCCACCACGCAATGCTGATTCAGCAATAATGAACTGAACTTCAGCATAACGCATAAAGTAGGTATATCCGTCAGGAATATCACGATATAATGTACCGATTCTGGAAATAGTATCGGGGCTGAAAGCATTATTAGGAGCACCTTCAGGAGCACCAACGTATCTTCCGTCAGCAATAGGCAGAGCATATACAGGTAATCTTGGGTCGCCAAGTTCAAGTAACTTGTTAACAAAAGTTTCTGCCATGGCGTGGTCGTCGCGGCTTTCGTGGTTCAGAGCCCAAGGTTCTTTATAAGGAGCGGTAGCTTCCCATTTTAACTTGGCTTCATCATCACGGCTTGCAAAAACAGGATGACCGGCTGGGTCAGTAAGAACGGCTTCCAGTTGGTTTTTAGCTTCAGCAGGATTAACATTTGAAATTCTGATAGCTAAACGCAAACGAAGTGAGTTACACCATTTTTGCCATTTAGCTGCATCACCACCATAAATAAAGTCACCATTACCAATTTGTATCTGACTGGCCGGGATACCTGTTGTACTGTTGAACAATTTGTTTGCTTCTTCAAGTCTTACAAAAAGATCAGTATAAATATCCTTAGCATTGTCATATTTAGGTGTCCAGTTCTCAGCACTTTCAGCAGTTATTGCTTCTGAATAAGGGATATTTCCCCACTGGTCAACAGCCATCTGCCATAAGAAAACAGAGTATGTTTCGGCTACAGCCTGCATAACAGGGTTTTCAGCAGCAATTGCTTTTTCTTTCATTTTACCAAGATCGATTTGAACGCGATAATAATCTCTCCATACGTTATCTACAACGTTAGGACGAAACTGATAACGTGCTTCATCGATATAGTAAATTTTGGTAATTTGACCTGAATAGCTAAGGAAGTTATTCATTCCCTGCCATTCGTCAAAGAAGTCAGTACCGGTATTGATGATTGAATTAGCCAACAAGTTGGTCATTGGAACATCAACCGGGTTATTGGGATCAATATTATTCTCTTCCCAGTTTTTGGTACAGGATGTGGCGAAGAGCCCTATCAACAGTACTAATAATGTATAATTAAATATTTTTTTCATCTTTTCTATTTTTAAAAATTATAGGTTATCAATTAAAATCTAACAGAAAATTTGAAACCAATGGTACGGGAAGCTGGTAATTGATACTGCTCAATACCTTGTCCCGAGTTACTGTTACCAAATGCTGTTTCAGGATCGATTTTAATATCGTTAGAAGAGTCAACCCATAATAAAGCTACATTATGAGCATATAAGGAAACGTCAAATCCTTTGATTACCTTGCTGTTTTCAAACAATCTTTTTGGCAAAGCATAACCTACAGAAATTTCACGTAGTTTGATAAATGAACCATCAATGATACTCCATTCATGCAATTTATATGAATTGTAATAGAAATCACTAGGAGCAACAATATCAGTATTATCAGGATCGTTTAAATCTGTATTTAAAGCTGAACCGTCTTCGTGTACAAATGATTCGTTGGTCATAGCGTTTACACCAGCAATGGCACCTGTTTCACGAACATTGTTATCGGCTGTTTGTTCCAAAATACCTGAATATAAGCCAAACATCTTAGTTACACTAAAGATATCGCCACCTTTTCTGCCATCAATCAAAAAGTTGAAGTTAATCTGTCCCCAGTCAGAAGTATTACCAAATGTAAAGCGGTTGTTAATACCACCTGTCCAGTCAGGAACTACGTTACCAAGTTCTTCGAGGGTACTGGATCTTTCAGGAAGGCCACCACCGTCAACAATAATATTTCCATTATCATCGCGTAAGAAAGCATAACCTTTAATTACACCATAAGTTTCACCGGGACGGGCCTGAATTGATAAACCACCCCATGAGCTACCAATTTGGTATGATTCGAGGTCACCGTACAATTTATTAACTACGTTTTTATTTTTAGCCCAGTTAAGGTCAACGCCCCATGAGAAGTTCTTTGATTTAAAGATGTCAACATAAGCACCCAGTTCAACACCACTGTTTCCAATTTCACCTGCATTGATCCATCTTGAATCAAATCCGGTAGAAGTGGCAACATCGATGGCCATAATCTGGTCTGTTGTTTTTTGATCATAATAGGTAAAGTCAACACCTACACGACCGTTCCAGAATTTAAGATCAAGACCAATTTCCCATGAATTCTGTGCCTCAGGTTTCAAATTCGGGTTATTGTTTTGTCTCAGATAATGATATAATGAAACACCGGCAAATGGTGTAGCTGACCTGTAATAGTTGTAAAGTGAATAAGGATCAGCATCACCCCCCACTTTTGCAAAACTTGCACGAATCTTAGCAAAGGTTAAAACTTTTGGATCAACCTCGATAAGGTTTGTTAAGATGAAAGCAGCATTTACTGATGGATACCAATAATTCCAGTCATCTGAAGGAAGTGTTGAACTCCAGTCACCACGAATGGTTGCTCCTAAGAAAAGGAAATCTTTGAATGAATAGTCAACTTGTGCATATACACTGTTGGTTGTACGAAGTGATTTGTACATATCAACATTTGCAGTACCTTTTGCATTACCAATATCAAAGAAGTTAGGAACAGTAAGTTCATCAGCAGCCATATAATTATACAGGTATGAATTATTACGGTAGTTAGCTCCTGCTAAACCTGAAACACGGTGAATACCATCTTTTCCAAATGATTTATCAAAATTCAGATAGAGGTCGATGTTGGTTTCCTGGAAAGATCTTGTCGATTCCCAGAAGTTACCACCCTGATTTTTCGATTCGTTCGACATGTTATAAACAACATGTTTACGTGATTCTGACCAAAAATCGGTACCGGCTCTGAATGTAATATTTAACCAGTTGTTGATATCATATTTTAAGGTAGCGTTACCCATTACCCTGTTTCTGTTTCTGGATGAAGTATTTTTATATACTGTCCAGTAAGGGTTGTTATGATAGTAATATGACCATGTATAAGGTTTTCCGAATGGGTCAAGTTCCATCCAGTGGTCTTTTAACGATTGCATGTTAACCTGACGGCCAAACCATGAACCCAACGATTGCATTACGTTGTTAGGGTCGTATCCGTTACCAGGAAGGTTGCTGCTGTAGTTATTGGTATAAGTAACATTGGCAGAAGCCTGGAAGCGGTCAGTCATTTTATAGGTTCCTGTAAAATTAACTGAGTTTTTGTACATGTCGGTATTTGGAATTACACCTTGTACATCATTATATACATAAGATAATCTTCCGGTTGCTTTATCATTACCACCAGTGATGGCTACATTGTGTGTTTGGCTAACACCGGTATTGAAAAAGTTTTTTACGTTATCAGGATGAGAAACCCAGGGGGTAGCTTCATAAACAGGATTACCATCAGCATCCAGTGTATAAGGGCTGTCGAATTGATTTAGTTTTAAACCAATGTCCAAACGTGAGCCCCAGCTTTCGTCCCAACCATCGTTAACTCCACCCCAGTTACCATCGTAGTAAGAATAAACCTGCTGCTCGGTATACTGTTGGTAAGAATAATTATCAGCATTATGACCATTATCATTTGTCTTCAGGTATTGATTGTAAGCATACTCACTACCATAACCAGCCTGACCATATTTGTTTTGGTAGTTTGGTAAGATGTAAACTTTGTCGAAACCTACATTGTAGCTGTAAGTTACACCAAGACCGTTATTGTTTGCTTTACCTTTTTTGGTAGTAATAAGAATTACACCATTTAAAGCACGGCTACCATAAAGAGCGGCAGCAGAAGCACCTTTAAGAACGGTCATCGACTCAATGTTTTCAGGGTCGATATCCATGATAGCGTTACCGAAGTCGGCACCACCCCATTGGTCAACACCTGAAGAGTAGTTACTAATAGGTACACCGTCCACAACAAAGAGTGGCTGGTTGTCGCTTCTAAAAGAACTGTTACCACGAATGGTAATACGGGTTGAAGCACCAACGGCACCACTGGCATTGGTTACCTGAACACCTGCTACTCTACCTGAAAGTGCATTCAGCACGTTATCAGTTTTAGCCTGATTCAATTGGTCACCGCTTACATCCTGAACAGCATAACCCAGTGTTTTCTTTTCACGGGATACGCCAAGCGCAGTTACAACTACTTCGTCCATCTGCATTACATCAGGCTCGAGAGTTACGTTGATCTCTGTCTGATCACTTAAAGTGATTTCTACAGTTTTCATACCTACGTAAGAAAACTGAAGCAGTTTATACTCTGGTTTTACTTCCAGAGAATATTTTCCATCCAAGTCGGTAGTTGTACCAACTGTTGTTCCTTTCACGGTAATTGTAACACCGGGGATACCTTGTCCGTCCTCCGAGTCTACAATAGTACCATGAATGGTTCTTGTTTGAGCGTTAGCCATATTCATGCCAACAAATAACAAGAACGCCAGTAAAAAGGTAATTTTTCTCATAATGTTTAAATTTTGTTAAAAAATTATTAGGTAAAAATATTGTTTTTTTTAACACACTTGCAACCGGTCAACAGTATTCAGACAGTTTCAAAATAACTGTTGTAGGTTTCTATTATTCTGTTTATTACAATAAGAAAAAGCCTCTGATATTTCACAGAGGCTTTTTCTTATTGTTTTGTTAAGTAATAAACAATTCTATTTGTCCCACCAAATACGATCCCAAATGGAAACACCTTGTGGTGTATTGGAGTTGTAAGTAAGGGCATCTGTCGGGTAAGGGAATCTTCTTGGGATTTCTTTACCACTGGCAGCAGGGTTCGGTGTAAGCTTAGGTAAGCCTGTTCTTCTCCAGTCGTTATATGCTTCGAAGTTATACATTAAAGCAAACCATTTTTCATTCATGATTTCTTCATAAAGTGCATTTCCGGTAAGGCCGTCAACTTCAGCATTATGATCATTAATCCATGATTGGTCGTAAACACCATATTCATTTAATGAAGCAGCAACTGCAGCTTTTAATGCTTCTTTAGCACCCGCTTCGTCACCTGTTTTGGCTTTACATTCAGCCTCCATAAATTTTACTTCTGTATAAGTAATAATAGGTGTTTTAGTGTTGCTTGATGCAATTCCTGATCCCGGAGTTGAAGCTCTGTCTAAAGGAACGCCTGCAGGAGCGCCTACGTATGATCCCGGAGGATAAATAACATCATCAATGATGATTGTATCATTAATAGGATAGGCATAAACCGGTAAACGAGGGTCATCAGTAGCTTTCAAACCATTAATCATTGCCTCGCTAACACGGATATCTCCACGATCCTGCATAAAGAGGAAGAGGGGATTTGCATTGTTGTTATTTCCATCTGCATAATAATAGTAAGCACTTCCGCTTGCATCACTGAATGCATTTTCAAGATATTCTAATGTTTTGGTATAAGCATCGTTGTTTACTTTTGATAAATGCAGGGTATAACGGGCTTTTAACGCGTATGCAACAGCAATCCACTTATCAGCATCACCACCAAAGATAATATCACCATCTAAAGTGAAAACATCTTTAGCATCAGGATTCTTAAGCAAGTTGATACCTTCATCCAGTAAAGTTTGGATGTTTGCATAAATATCTTGCTGTGAATCGAAAACAGGGGTTAAGTTTTCATCACCCTGTAAAGCTTCAGAAAAAGGAATGTCGCCCCATAAATCAGAAGCATAGCCAATAGTTGCAGCTCTGAGAATTTTACCAACACCTTCGAATTGTGTTGATTTGGTTTTCTCCTGCTGAGACATATCAACTAATTGTTTGATGTCCATTAATACACCTGAGTAAACAGATCCCCAGTTGTTATTGGCATCACCGGCACGGAAACTATAAGCTCCTTCGGCTTGTGATTGACGGGCAATACCTGTCATATGTTGTATCCAGAGAGACAAGGTACGTTGTCCATCATTTCCCTGTACAATATTATAGGCAAATCTTGCTTCTATTGTAGGCAGTAACAAATCCATCGGCACAACAGTAGGTGCATCAGGATTGATATTCATATCCGGGTCTATCCATTTGCTGCACGAAGATAACATGGCAACAAGTAAAATAAACAAGCCGGCTTTTGATAAAATATTTTGTTTCATAATTTTATACTTTTTTCGTTTTTAAAAATTTTAATGAATATTTATTAAAATGCAAAACGTAAACCAATTAAATAAGATCTGGTTCCCGGCATATTAAAGTAATCCATACCCTGTGCGTTTGATGCACCCAGTAAACTTGTTTCAGGATCAACACCTGTATAAGGAGTATTCAACCACAAATTTTTAGCGGTGAAATAGAGTTCAAGGTTTTTAACAAAACTATCTTTTAACATATTGTTAAAGTTATAAGATACTGTTAAATCGCGTAAACGAATCCAGCTTGCATCTTCAAGATAATCGATGGTTGGACCGGTAAACCCACTACCTTCCATATTGGTATGCCAGTTTTGATCAAGTTTAACAGGAATGTCGTTAGCAGGGCTGCCATCGTTAGGTACTAAATTGCCATCATCATCCCAGTGGCCTTTAACACCTTCAAATACATAATCATCATCACGGTTTTCGGTATCGCCGTGTGCACCAAAATAGTATAATGCACCTTTGGTACCATTCCACATGGTGTTACCATGACGGAAATCGAGCAGAGCATAAATACTAAAATCATAAATGGTAAAGGTATTGGCAATACCCATTGTCCAAGCAGGATTAACTTTTCCTAAAGGTTTCATAACATAGTCACCACTCGGATAACCGGTAGCTTCGTCAATAATTACGTTTCCGGCATCGTCGCGTGTCCAGTCGTAACCATAAATGGTACGATACTCTTCACCTGCAACTGCACGAATTTGAGGATCGGTAAATCCACCAAGGAAGATATTGTCAACATTATCTGCCAATGATTCAACAACGTTTTTAATTCTTGAGAAATTAACATCGATGTCCCATGTAAAGACTTTCATTTTAACAGGAGTACCGTAAGCATGAATTTCAAAACCTTTTGATGACATGGAAGCAGCATTTTTATACATGCTTGAGAAACCTGTAGCAGGATCAATATCAATAGGGAGCAAGAGATCTTCACTTAAGCTATTAAAGTAGGTGAAGTCAAATCCCAGTCTGTTGCTTAAAAACTTAAGGTTTGTTCCAATTTCAAAAGTAGTTGTATTTTCAGGTGTAAGGTCGTTACTACCCATTGTATTACCATAGCTAAAACCATTGTAGGTACCACCATTAACACCAATTGGGAAGTTAACTCCATAAGGAGAAACCCAACCGTCAGAAATAGCACCTTGATAATAATAAGTCGAAGTACGATAAGCGGTAGCATCATTAGCAGTGATTGCATATGATGCAAAAACTTTCCAGTAAGGAAGTATATTGTTGTCTTTTAACCCGGGAAGCTCAGTAACGATAAAGCTGGCATTAACTGATGGATAGAAGAAAGAGTTAGACTTTTCAGGTAATGTAGTTGACCAGTCATTTCTTCCTGTAACATTAACATATAACATTGATTTGAAGTTAATACCAATATCGAAGAATACACCCATCATACGTTTTTTGAAGGTTGATTCTCCGGTCATGTTATTAGAGGTATTGTTCAGGTTGTAATATTCGGGGATTGATAAACCGTCAGCCTGACCATATACATAATTGTTATAACGTTCCTGGATGTTCCAGCCAAGAGTTAAATATGCACTGAAATCTTCTGAGAAATCGTGGGTCATATAAGCAAGCAGGTCGTTGTTAAAGTCCCGGTGTAATGTGTTACGAGCATATACATAACCGGCAGGCTTTGTTCTTGAACCTTTTGCAATATAATATTTAACATACTCACCGTAATAGTCGATACCCGGACGTAATGTAAAATGTAACCAATCGGTTGCAAAATAATCAACCTGGATGTTTCCGATAAGACGGTTAACCTGGTCGTTCCAAAGGTTTTTATTTGCTGTCCAGTAAGGGTTATCATAACCACCACCGTGACGATAGTTTCTTTGTGAACCATCAGCCAGTTCGTAACCGGCAGCATTGTTAAAAGTAGGAGGAGTTCTTAATAAGCCAAGCATAACACCCGATGTGTTTGAACCCTGCTGGATTCTGTCACCACCATTAATAATGTAGTTAGCATTACCTGAAATGGAGAATTTCTCGCCTAATTTAGTAGAACCTGCTACTTTAAAAGTATTTCTTCTGATTTTATTGTTAGGGATAACACCTTTATCACTCATATCAGATGCTGATATGTAAAAATTGGCTTTATCGTTACCACCCGAAAGGCTGATGCTGTTATTAAAAGTAACACCAGTCTGAAAGAAATCAAAGTGATCGTAAATGTTTACGTTTCCAAGAGAAGCGTCAGCTTCTTCTTTAGGAACAACAGCACCATCAACGTCAAAGTCAGGATAAGTCCAAACGCTTGGGTCTTTACTATAACCTGATTCTGAAATTTTAGGACCCCATGATGCGAAGAAACCTGAATACCAGTTACCGTTCCAGCCCTGAGCATATTTTTGGTTCAGTTCAGGAACCTGGCTGATTTGGCTAAACATAACAGATGAGCTAAAACGAACATCAACTTTATGTGAACCTGATGAGGAACCTTTTTTGGTTGTAATAACGATTACACCATTAGCACCACGAATACCATAAAGAGCGGTAGCAGCACCACCTTTAAGTACACTCACGTTTTCGATATCGTCAGGGTTAATGTCTAAAGCACGGTTACTACGGGCAACACCGGCTACGTCGCCGGAACCGTATCCGTCCTGGTCAGCTGTAACAGAGTTGTCGATAGGCACACCGTCAACTACAAACAGAGGTTGGTTGTTACCTATAATAGAGGTAGCACCCCTGATGGTAATATAGCTTGCACCACCTGCAGCACCAGATGAACTGGTAACTTCAACACCCGAAACACGGCCTTGTAATGCGTTTACCACATCAGTGTTACCACTTTTGGAAATTTCGTCAGAACTTACATCCTGAACGTTGTATCCTAAGGCTTTCTTTTCCTTAGTCATACCAATGGCGGTAACAACAACTTCGTCAACCATCAACACGTCAGGTTGCATTGTAACGTTAATTTGGTTTTGACCACCAATTTCTACCTCTTGGGTTTTCATTCCGATGTAAGAAAAAACCAGTATTTTATGACTGGGTTTTACTTCAAGGGAATACTTACCATCAATGTTGGTTGTAGTACCTAAGGTAGTACCTTTTACAAGAACAGTAACACCCGGTACACCAGCTCCGTCTTCAGAACTTGTAACCGTACCATTAATGGTTCTTGTTTGAGCAAACGCGAATTGAATGCCAATAAATGACAAAAGCGTCAGCATAAGAGTAAATTTTCTCATAATGATGATTTTGGTTAATAAATAAATAATTTAAAAGTAATTCTCATAATTAATAGTTTCTGCTTTGTTCTACCTCTTATCAATAGTAAGGAGGTTATTAAGCAACGTGCAAGGTATAAAAAATCTTAAAAAACAAAGCTAAAAACAAAAAAAATGTTAAACCGGCGGTTGTTAACAAAAAGGAATATTTGTTATCTGATAAATATATTATTTAAGACGGAGAAGTTGCTTTGCTAAAAAACAAAAACAAATGAAACTATCGTTTACTCCCAAAGAATATGATTACCAGTAAAATAGAACCAATTATCATTTCGGCAGTATTAAACCGGCCAAGAAAAAAGAACGAGAACGCCATGGAGAATGCAAGTGCAAAATAGAAATAGTATGGGCCATGTTTTTTTCTATAAATGATAAAAAACCCGGCAAGAATTATTATGATATGAAGCAGTATTTCTATTAATAAGGGAATAAAAAGTGCATTCCCCTTGAAATTACTGTACTCAAGTTGTTCTAAAAATTCACGATTGCCAATTGAATAGAGTGCTGTAAACAGGTAATAGCTTAACCCGATAATGCCGTAAACAATCAAAAGCAGAGCCGATGCTTTAAGTAAAAAAGGCAGCCTTTTTTTATCTGGTTTCTGTTCTTCTATTGTCTCTATGGTTTTTGGTTCGGCCACTACTGCATTAATTTTAAATGTTTGGCATAAATGTAAACAAAAAGAGCGGTCATCATCACATCAAAAATCGGGAAGGGCATACCGGTAAGATAAACGGTTGAAACTATTAAAAGTAATATTTGAGAAGTTGTATAGAGATGAAACCCAGTTTTTCGATAATTCCACATTATCAGTGCTCCAAAAAAAGAGATGGTAAACAGGATGGTCTGAAAAAGAAAAAAATTCTTATCAGTACTCATAAACAGCGAAAGGTCAACCTCCATTCCCATCATGTTCACGGTCTCTTTACCATCGAAAGTTTGCCTGATAAAATCAATCATACTGTAAACAATAAGATTGGATAATACAGACATCACCCCGTTAACCATTGACAGGATAAGAAACAGTCTTAAAATCGGTGGCCGTTGGTTTTCCTGTCTATTTATTATTTTAGTTTCTTCCATATTTTTATAATCCGGGATTACCAGAAATTGATAATTGCTTTATCAAATAATAAGCAACAATTAGCTTGCAATTTATAACCGTGTGTGTGTAACTTTTTTAATCAAGTTTTCCAACAACCTTTTCAACTTCATCAAGTATTTCGCATGATTTAACCAAGTCTTTCATGGTATTATGATCTTTATACAGCGGTCTGTCGATTTCAAGAAATTCAACATGCCTGCGAACTACTTCGTGTGCTTTTGTTACCCCTTTACCAAACTTGTAATCTCTGAAATCCAGAGCCTGTGCTGCTGCCATAAATTCAATGCCAAGAATTCCATAAGCGTTGTCAAGTATCTGGAAGTTCTTAATGGCGGTGTTCATACCCATCGATACAAAATCTTCCTGATCTGCTGCAGCCGGAATAGATTGAATGGAAGCCGGAGCCGATAAAATCCGCTGTTCAACAATCTGCATGTCGGCTGTGTACTGGCTGAGCATTAGTCCCGAAAACATGCCTGCTCCTTTGGTTAGAAACGGAGGTAAACCGGCACTCAACGCAGGGTTGTTAAGACGATTCAGCCTTCTTTCCGAAAGCACGCTTATCATGGTGATAGCAGCTCCGGCCATATCCATGGGCAGGGCAACGGGTGTTCCCTGGAAGTTGGCACCCGAAAGCGCCAAATCATCTTCGGGGAAAAAGATTGGATTATCACCCACTCCGTTTAGTTCAATTTCAACCTGCGAGCGGGCATAAGCAATGGCATCGTGAGCAGTACCAATAACCTGTGGTGTTGAGCGCATGGAATAGGCATCCTGTACTTTGTGCTCTACACGTTCCTCTTTTAAATCACCTCCGGCAACCAGTTTACCAATGGCAATAGCAGAGCGGATGGCTCCTTTAAAACCGCGTACTTCATGAAGTCGGGCAGTATAGGGACCCATGTTGGCTTTGAGTGCTTCCAACGACATGGCTGCTGCAATTTCTGCCTGCTTCAACCAGTTTTGAGCATCGTATAAAAAGAGTGCGCTCATGGCTGTAAGCACATTGGATCCGTTGATGGTTCCAAGTCCGTCGCGGGCTTCAAGTCCGGGAGGGGTAATGCCTGCCTGTTTAAGTGCCTCTGCTCCTTCCAGTAATTCACCTTTATAAAAAGCTTTTCCTTCGCCCATCAGCAGCAAAGCTATTTGCGACATGGGTGCCAGGTCGCCTGATGCACCAACCGATCCTTTTTGACAAACATAAGGAGTGACCCCTTTGTTAAGC
>Ga0256827_10001808_pt1 | contig 13815 bp, 15 predicted proteins | sample CV84metaG_FD_185977 | JGI IMG/M metagenome (GOLD analysis project Ga0256827, IMG submission 185977) | Hydrothermal vent microbial communities from East Pacific Rise, Pacific Ocean - CV84 | ecosystem: Environmental > Aquatic > Marine > Hydrothermal vents | place: Pacific Ocean: East Pacific Rise... | reverse complement strand
AAAAGTATCAGTAGTGCCATACTAAGATCAAATTGAGAGCCAGACTTAGAGAGTTCACTTGGTGCTAATGAAAAGGTAATTCGCTTCGGTGGAAAGGAGAAATCATTACTTAGTAGTGCTGATTTTACTCGCTCTTTGGATTCGGTAATTGCAGTCGATGCCATCCCGACGATTGAGAAGGAGGGAAGCCCTTTTGTTAAAGTACTCTCAACACCAACAACCTTAGCATCAAGCCCCTCATAAGTAGCACAAAGTACTGTTTTCATAATTTCCACCTTTATATAAAGTAGGAAAATTGTATCGGGATTTTTTAGTTGTGGGGGAAAATATGGCAAAGTGCCATATTATTTTGCTTCTTTTCGCTCTTTGAGCATTCGTTTATACTCTTTTTCAAACTTTTTACGACGAGCATATGAGAGTTTATCTATAAAGAGAATTCCCTCTAAGTGATCCACCTCATGCTGAATAGCAATACTTAAAAGCCCATCTGCCTCTAAAGTTTTCGTGTTGCCATCTCTATCTTGATAGTTTAGAGTAAGTGTATCGTAGCGTTTGATATCTTCATAAAACTTCGGAACACTCAAACACCCCTCTTGATAGACAGTCTCTCCAGCTTTAGAGGTGATTACAGGATTGATAATCTCTAAAAGATTCTCACGAGACTGCTCACCATCTTCATCTGGGATATTTAAAATCAATGCACGAATGGGGTGTGCCACCTGAATTGCAGCAAGACCGATACCATTTGTATCTATCATAATAGGATACATAGCATCAAGAAGTTCATGAAGTTCACTATCAAACGCCACTATCTCTTTAGATTTTAAACGTAATCTTTTATCTGGATATTCTACTATTGTCAATTTCATTTTTACGATCTCTTTGTAACATAATAATCTTTATCTTTTTGTGCATATGCATTCTCAATTCCAGCCATTGCACTAACAACAATCTCCTCAACAGAGTAGTCAGATTCAATCGATGTAACTCCAATAGAAATTTTTAACTGGATTTCACGATCTGCTAAAAAGAAGTTTGAGTTTGAGACAAGTTCAATCAACCTCTCACTCGCTTTTTTTGCACTCTCAATATCTGTATGTTTAAGAAGCATAGAGAAAACTCCTCCACCATAATGCGCAACAATATCACTACGTCTTGATGTTTTTAAAAGAAGTCTTGCAATAGTTCTTGTCATCAAAATTATCGCTTTATCACTCTTCACACCTTTACGTAAATCACGATTGAGTTCAATCATAATAAGGGAGCTTTTATGTTTAAACTCAGAGAGTAGATTTATCTCCTGCTCTACTTTCATCAGTAAGTAGCGTTTGTTATAAACACCAAATTGATTATCAAAAATAGTCTCATTCTCTACATTTTTAACTATTTTTGCTGTTTCATCATAGATACCCTTCATCTGAGAGCTTTGAGTCTTTAATATAGAGTTTAGCTTACTCACATCACCTTCAAGTGTTGCTACTATTCCAACTGCTTCTTGATTATTTGGCTGTTTTGAGAGTTCAATTTTACGCTTATCAAGAATCTTTGTCATAAGTGCCATATTTTTATAAAGATTTGCTGTTACATTTAAAATATTTTTAATGCTGCTAAATCCCTGCTTTAGACTCTGCTCTAAGAGAATTGTGTTCTCTGCATCATTGCTCTCTTCAAGCTCTAACATGGAGTGTATCTGTTTTCGGAGATTTTCACTCTTATCTTCAAGAAGTCTATCGAAGTAGAGAGAAAAATTATTTGGAGTCGGAGGAAGATTATCAAGAATAAGTGTATGTAACACCTCTTTTGCATAAATCTCTATATCACTTGATGGACTATCTGCACCAAATGCATCCATCTCGGTTGCAGTTGCACCGTTTACATCACTAGTAGCATCGATATTTCTACGTATTCTACTTCTTAATGCACCTCCCATTCCTGCTCCTTACTTTTTATCGTTTTTTATTAAAACTTCATCAATCATTCCATACTTTTGAGCCTCTGTTGCACTCATAAAGTTGTCACGATCTGTATCTTTTTCTACCTGTTTTACACTCTGACCAGTATTCGCTGCAAGTATTCCATTGAGTTCAGCCTTCATACGCAAAATCTCTTCTGCTTGAATCTGAATATCTGTCGCTTGCCCTTGAGCACCACCTAAAGGTTGATGAATCATGATACGTGCATGTGGTAGAGCATAACGCTTTCCTTTTTCACCTGATGAGAGAAGAAAAGCACCCATTGAAGCCGCTTGTCCTATACATATAGTTGCAACATCGGGACGGATATAGTTCATAGTATCAAAGATTGCCATACCTGCCGTTACAACACCCCCTGGGGAGTTGATATAAAAGTAGATATCTTTTTCTGGATCTTCTGCTTCAAGAAAAAGAAATTGTGCAACAATCGTTGAAGCAACGGCATCGTTAACTTCTCCACTTAGCATTACAATTCTATCTTTTAAAAGACGTGAATAGATATCATAAGAGCGTTCACCACGCCCTGTCTTCTCTACTACGTATGGAATATAACTCATAGCTTATGCTATCTTTTCATTTAGAAGAGCAGAGAGAACACGATCCTCTACCATTGACATTTGAATCGCTGGAAGGTAGCCTGCATCTTTGTATTGATCGTATGCTTTTTGAGGATCTTGACCCATTTGCATCGCTTCAAAGTAGATAGTTTGCATAACTTCTTGCTCTTCTATCTTCACACCTTTCTCTTGTGCTAATGCATCAATAATAAAAGTAGCTCTTACACTTCTTTGTGCTTCTTCACGGAAAGTCTCACGAAGTTCATTGAGTTTATCAGCATTTTCACGAAGCTCTTTAATCTCATCTTCACTCATTGTTCCAGCTTTTTTGTTCAGTGCCATATCTATCTCTTGTTCAACAACAAACTCTGGAAGATCAAAAACAAGTTTATCTACTAATATTTCAAGAAGTTTAGGCTTTAAATCTTCATTGTAAAGTTTTGAGAGTGCTTCAGCTTCTAACTGTTTTTTTACTTGAGTTTTTAACTCTTCTACAGATTGATTCTCTTCACCTGGCATAAGTTTTGCAGCTAACTCATCGTTAATCTCTACTTCTTCTTTTACTTTGATACCGTTTACTTTTACTTTGAACTCAGCATCTTTACCAGCTAAATCTCCCTGATAGTTCTCTGGGAAAGTTACTTTTACTACAACTTCTTCATCACGTTTTACACCGATAAGTTGCTCTTCAAAACCTGGAATAAATTGACCACTGCCAAGAGTAAGCTCGAAATCTTTACCTGCACCACCCTCAAAAAGCTCTCCATCAACAGAACCTTCAAAATCGATAACAGCAGTATCACCCTCTTTCATCTTACGATTACGCTTGATATCTACTAAAGGTGCTTGACTCTGAGCGATATCAGTAATACGTTTTTCAACATCTTTATCTGCTACTTCTGGTTTTGTAAACTCAGGAACCACTGCAGCAACATCACCAAGCTCAATTGATGGACGCATAGCAACTTTAACAGCTACTTCTATTTTATCTTCACTTTTATCAAATTTAGAGATATTTGGTTCACCAATTAAAGACTCATTTGCGATCTCTAGCGCTTCAAGACCTTTTGCTAATACACCACGAAGTGCTTCAGCTTCAGCATCTTCAACAAGTTTTTGACCATACTGTTTTTTAATAATTGCTACAGGTACTTTTCCTTTACGAAAACCTTGAACATTTGCTGTCTTACTAAGTTGTTTTGCTATTTTTTCTATATTAGCATTTACCTCATCCATTGAGATAGTAGCAGTGATTTCTGCGTTTGCATTGTCGATTTTATTTGTTTTGATTTCCATCAATTTCCTTTAATTATAGTACTAGTTTGTAGTTATATAACTACTATTTTGGCTAATAATAGCAAAAATCTGCTTTTAATTAGCTTTTACCTTTTGCATAAATGAGGTTTGAAATTCAATATGAGTATCCAGACTACAGCTACATCTATCATAACATCTGCAAAATTAAAAACTGCAAATCCATTTTGTCCAGCAATAGGGTATGGCCATGCATGATAGTAAAACATATCAACAACACCACCATGTATAAACCTATCGTAAACATTTGAGAAAGCCCCGCCTAACAACAAACCTGCAGGAAGTGCAAAACAGACTTTTTTGAGATAAAATATGTAGATAAGCACAGCAGTAACAATTAATAACTGTATATATTTCAAATACTCTGCCAAAAATGCAAACATACTAAACGCCACACCTCTGTTATACACAAGTATAAGATCCATATACTCACCATAATATCGAAAGCCATCCACAAACAGCATTTTAATATTCTGATCAACTATAAATATACCTGCAATTGTAAAAAGTAATATAGCAGATAAACGAAGTGTATGATTATGCATTGAGTGCTTTTTCAAAAAATGATACTAAAGTATCCATTCTCTGCTTCATAAGTTTTGCATCTTTTGCTTCAAGTAAGACTCTCAGCTTATTCTCTGTACCTGAATAACGTACTAAGTGACGAATATTCTCTTTGTCCAATCCAGCAAGCACCTCTTTTAATCCTTCAATCTCTTCTAATGGTTTTTTTACTTTTACATTTAAATTTACTAATTTTTGAGGGTAAAGGTTAAAAGGACGAAGTAGTTTTGATGCTGTACCTTTTTTCTCTAAAAGCAGTGCTAAAACTTGTAATGCACTCACTAAGCCATCTCCTGTTTTAGCAAAATCATGCATTATCACATGACCACTCTGCTCTCCACCAAAGTTAATACCCTCTTTTTTCATTATCTCTAATACATGCTTATCCCCAACATTTGAACGCCATAGCTTGAGACCATTTGACTGCATATAGTCATCGAGTCCTGCATTGCTCATAACAGTAGCAACAATACCGCCACCCTTCAGTTTCCCATTTTCATGAAGATGTACACCAAGTGCACCAAGTAGTTGATCACCATCAACTACTTCTCCTTTTTCATCTATTACAACAAGTCTATCTGCATCACCATCTAATGCTATGCCTAAATCTGCTCTATATTGTAAAACTGCATCACTTACATTTTTAGGGTGCAGGGCACCACACCCTTCATTGATATTAAATCCATCTGGTTTATTATGAAGTACTATTACATCGGCACCTAACTCTTCCAGAACAGTAGGACCAACTTTATATGCAGCACCATTTGCAGTATCTAAAACAATACGTAAGCCCTGAAGTGAAAGTTCAAAAGGAAATGAATTTTTCAGCTGAACTATATAACGACCAATTACATCATCAATTCTTTTTGCTTTTCCGATCTCTTTTCCTCTCGCTTGTGCTTCTTGTAATCTCTCAGCATCAAAATAGATATTTTCAATTTCAGCTTCAACATCTGTTGGAAATTTATCCCCTTTTCCATCAAAGAGTTTAATTCCATTATCTTCAAAAGAGTTGTGAGATGCTGAGATCATTATTCCCGCATCACATCTCATATTTTCTGTGATAAAAGCTATCGCAGGTGTAGGCATTGGCCCAATCTCTATCACATCATATCCAACAGCAGTTAAACCACAAACAATAGCATTCTCTATCATATAACCACTACGACGAGTATCTTTACCAACCAGGATTCTATTTGTAACAGATTGCCCCTTTAGATATATTCCTGCAGCCATTGCAACTTTCATAGCAACCTCTGCACTTAAAAAACTTCCAGCTTCCCCTCTTACACCATCTGTTCCAAATAATTTCATATCTTCTTCCCCATTTTTAAAAGTATTTTAAATTTTCAGTAGTAGTTTACCACCCTTTAACTTAATTTTAATTATCTTTAAGCTATTATTGCGCACTTAAATTCCAAAAAGGACCAATAATGGCAAATCACAAGTCATCAATTAAGAGAATTCGTCAAACAATCGTTCGTACAGAGCGTAACCGTTTTTACAGAACTCGTCTTAAAAACATAGTTAAAGATGTTCGTACTGCGATCGAAGCAGGGAACAAAGAAGAAGCAACTGCTAACTTAAAAGTAGCTAACCAACAAATTCACAAATTTGTAAGCAAAGGGATTCTTAAAAAAGAGACTGCTGCTAGAAAAGTAAGCCGCTTACATAAAGCTGTTAACGCAATATAATTCGAGCATAATTTAATGCTTGCAGATAAACTCACACCGTTTATCAACCGCTATAATGAGCTTAGCGATCTGCTAAGTTCACCTGACATAACTTCTGACATCAAACGGATGACAGACCTTTCAAGAGAGCAATCAAATCTTTTACCAATAGTTGAAAAAGCTAAAGAGTACCAAACACTTATACAAGATATCGCTGATACAAAAGAGATGTTGAGTGATGCTGAAATGGGCGAAATGGCAAAAGAGGAGCTCAAAGAACTTGAGCCACAAAAACCACTACTAGAAGAGGAGATCAAACTCCTGCTGCTACCAAAAGATCCAAATGATGATAGAAATATCATCGTGGAACTTCGTGCTGGTGCTGGTGGTGATGAGGCTGCTATCTTTGTTGGAGACCTATTTGATGCATATACTCGTTATGCTGACCTTCAAGGTTGGAAAATCGAACTTATCTCTACAAGTCCATCAGATGCTGGTGGCTACAAAGAGGTAACTGCACTCATCAAGGGTGAACAGGTTTATAGTAAGTTGAAGTATGAAGGCGGGACACACCGTGTACAACGTGTGCCTCAAACAGAGTCTCAAGGACGTGTCCATACATCCGCAATTACAGTAGCAGTGATGCCTGAAGTTGATGATGTTGAGATCAATATTGAAGATAAAGATCTCAAGATCGATGTTATGCGTTCTTCTGGTTGTGGTGGGCAGTCGGTAAATACAACAGATTCTGCTGTTCGTATTACTCACTTACCAACTGGTCTTGTTGTAACCAACCAAGATCAAAAGTCACAACATAAAAACCGCGAAAAAGCGATGAAGGTTCTTAAAGCAAGACTTTATGACCTTGAGATGCAAGAGCAACAGTCTGAAAATGCAGCAGAGAGAGCAGCACAAGTAGGAAGTGGAGATAGATCAGGACGTATCCGTACGTACAACTACCCACAAAACCGTATGAGTGATCACAGAATCAATCTTACACTCTATCGCTTAAATGAGATTATGAATGGTGGACTTCTTGATGAAGTTATCGAACCACTCATAGCTGATAATCAAGCAAAAATTGTTGAAGCAGCAGGACTCTAAGTCCCTCCTGCTAAACAACACTTCAAATTTATACTTCCCACTCCGTCACAAAAGTTCTCTTTACACGACCTTCAAAAGTAATAGTTCTCTCATTTACACCGAGATACAGAGTCTCTCCACTTGTAGGGTAAACCTCTATGCTCTCTTTTACTTTGCCCTCTTGTAGGCTTCTATAAAAACATGCTGCCATTCCAGTACCACAAGCGAGTGTCTCATCCTCTACACCTCGCTCATAGGTTCTCACTCTCAGATTCTCGCCATCAAGAGCACAGATGTTTACATTTGCATTATACTTGTAGCGCAACTCTCTAGCCTCTTCTATATCAAAGCTATCGACACTATCTTGTAAGCATACTAAGTGTGGGACACCTGTATTTAAAAGCCACCAAGATTTTCCATTATGCACTATACTCTTGTCAAGTATCTCAGGAGGTGTGAGTTCACTTAGTACCATACCTGATTGCTCGCTATTGTCTCTTACTCTGGCGTTTATCACTCCAGCACCTGTCATAAAAGACATACTCTCTTGTGCGAAGCCATTATTAAAAGCATAGTGAGCACAAGCGCGCGAGCCATTACCACACATATCTGCATGGCTCCCATCAGCATTATAGAACTCCCACTCAAAATCTAATATTTCGTGTGGTACGACGACGATTAAGCCATCAGCACCTACTCCATCTTGTCGATGGCAGAGTATCTTTGCTAGCGCTGCTCTATCTTCTCTCTCTTGTGAAGAGAATATTACAAAATCATTTCCATTGGCACTATATTTTGCTAACTGCATCTCTGCTCCTACTTTTTTAAATACTTCGCTTTGATAATAGCAACAAAATCTTCACACTCTTGTTGAAGATGCTTCAGATCTTTAGAGTTATCTATGACCCATGTCGCTCGATCCCTCTTCTCATCAATAGGAAGCTGTGTAGCGATTCGCTTCAATGACTCCTCCTCAGAGTAACCATTACGCTTCATAAAACGCTCAAGTTGTACCTCTGCTGGAGTATACACCACAACACTATCTTCAATCTCATAAGAGTTATTTTCAAAAAAGAGAGGGATATCTATGAGGTATGGAAATTTGAGTCTGTCTTGTTTTTCACTTCGCTGTAGAATCTCTTGGCGAATCTTAGGGTGTAAAAAATCTTCTAATTTTTTTTTCGCTGCATCATCTGAAAATACAAGCGCTCCAAGCTTAGGGCGATCAACCTTGCCTAAACGTAAAAAAGCTTCGCCAAAGTTCTCTGACACCCACGAAGAGGAGGCATCAAGAATCTCATGGCTAATAGTATCCGCATCAATCACACGCATGCCATTGAGAGCAAGTAGTGAAGCGACAGTACTCTTCCCTGTAGCAATACTCCCAGTTAAAGCAATCGCATACTCATAAGCCATTAGTTTTTAATGATTCCTAAGTACTCTTTACGGATATAGTTCCCCATAGCAAACGCCGCTGGATGCACATCACAGTTGTAGTACTCTAAACCATCAAGCATATCTGTTCTTTGGAGTACAAAGTCTGCTGTAGGATGATACTCTTTCGATGCTAGGAGTGCTTTCTCACCACCACCTACATGAAAAGGCATAATAATTTTTGTATATTTACCTAAAATACTCATCGTCTGTTTGTTCTCATCGATTGCTGCATCGAGTGATGGAATCGTAGTCACTAAAAGTCCATCATCTTTCAAAATACGGTTATAGTGAGCAAGCACGGCTGCATCAGAAGTGAGTTCAGAGATAATAACATCTACAGAAGCATCAGCAACATCACGAAGTGCATCTATATTTGCAGCGATTACACTGTGGTTTATAGCATCGTACTTTTGCATCTCTGTTACAAAACCATCTGCATTATCACTAACAAGTAGAACATTCTCAGGGTTTTTGCTAGTACAAACGCCAACATGAACCATCATTTCATTGTAAATAAACTCTTTCATATTAATAAATCCTTATTTCTTATCGCGATTTTAACCACTTTTGGATTAATTTTACTTAATAAAGATATAATTACGCAATATTTATAAAAACATAAAGGTAAAAAGTATGGATGTAAACAAAATACGTAAAGCATGTAGACCTATTAGAATAGTAGTCGGTCTTACATTAATAGCAACTGGTTTTTTCACTAGTAACCCTTGGTTCTATCTTGGTGTAGTTCCTTTAATAGCTGGTATTGTAAATTTTTGTCCACTTTGTACTATCACAGGAAAATGTGATCTGCCTCAAAATGAGGGAGAAGCATAATGAGTCAAATAAGCTATAAAGATGCTGGAGTAGATATCGATGCCGGAAACAGTTTTGTAGAAAATATAAAACCTTTAGTTAAAGCTACAAAAATACCAGGTGTTATGGGTGGGATTGGTTCATTTGCAGGAGCTTTTGAACTACCGACTGGATTTAAAGAACCTGTAATGCTAGCAGCAACAGATGGCGTTGGAACAAAACTCAAACTTGCTATTGACTCAGGAATTCACAATACAGTTGGAATTGATCTCGTTGCAATGTGTGTTAATGACCTCCTCTGCAACTTTGGTACACCATCATTCTTTTTAGACTACTATGCTACAGGAAAACTTGATGTTCTAAACGCTACGAATGTAGTCGCAGGAATTGCTGAGGGTTGTAAACGCTCAGAGTGTGCACTCATCGGGGGAGAGACTGCAGAGATGCCAGGAATGTACTCTGAAGATGATTATGATCTCGCTGGTTTTGCTGTTGGTGTAGCTGAGAAGTCTGAGATGGATAGAGTAAGTCTTGTTCGTGCTGGACATAAGCTAATAGCACTTCCATCATCTGGTCTTCACTCAAATGGTTTCTCACTTGCTAGAAAAGTATTATTTGAAAAAATGGGAATGAAATTTGAGGATGAGTTTAATGGAAAACCTCTTATTGAGACACTTTTAGAACCTACTAATATCTATGTAAAGACATTTAAAGCACTCAAAAATGAGATAGTAGCGATGGCACACATCACAGGTGGTGGTATCGTTGAGAATCTTCCACGTGTTCTTCCTGAAAACCTTATGGCAGAAGTAAAAGAGGATGCGATTCGTGTACTTCCTATCTTTGAGCTTATGAGTGAGCATATAGAGCGTTCTGAGATGTTTAGAGCATTTAATATGGGTGTAGGAATGATACTCGTAGTCGAAGATAAAAATGTAGAAACAGTACTCGCAAAAGCTGAAGGATCTTATCTTATAGGTGAGATCAAAGAGGGAAAACGCGAAGCAAAAATGATATAGACTCTTTAGTCTATATCTAAACGCCACTTCATTACTTTATCCACAAAGTACAAAACACCACAAACTGAATAATTATAATAGTTCAAAAAGATTTTAAAAAAGAAGAGTGAAAAGAGTACCGCCAAAAGGCGATGGCGATACTATAAAAGGAAGGAGAATACCTTTTTTTAGAAATTATAATTTACAGCTAAACTTAATGCTGATTGAGAGTGTTTTGTTGTAATATCTTGCCCCATCATACCTTTATATGTCTCTGCTGCTTCTGGTGAATAAACATAAGCAACATCAAAAGAGGTTTTTTCATTTACATTATAAGTACCACCAAGTGCATAATGTGTTTCAACTATAGCTGGAAATCCTAATAAATTAAATGTATTAATTAATCCACCATTAGTACCTATTTGTTCAGAAATAGGGCTTGAAGCATAATTATAACCAATACGTGCAGCCCAAGATTTTGTTGCATATTCATAACCTATTGAAATCACATCTTGATCATCCCAAGCAAAATCTTCATAACCTGCTGCTGCAGACCATTGAATTTGTTTATAATCAAGTGCAACAGCATTTTCACCAAATACATAAGAAACACCTATCCCAATCTCAGCTGGAGTTGATAATTTATCAGAAAACATTGAAGGATTTGTAGCACTTCCTGTAAAATCAGACATTGCTTGGCTAATTTGACCTTTGTATTCCATTTCAATTTCTGACTTATAAACAGCACCTACAGTGAAACCTGATATCTCATATGCTAAACCAATGTTATAACCAAATTCTAAATCTTGTGCTATACCTTTTGTACTTGCACTACCAACTCTTGAACCATCTGGAGCATATGTACCATAGTTAATATCTAATGCACCATATTGAAGTAGAGGTGTAATAGCTGCTGAAAAACCAGAAACTTTATATGCGATTGGGACACCAAACTGCATAAGCTGTAAGTTCGTTACCATATTCATATTTGCATCTGATTCTCTATAATCAACACCCATACCAGCAGTTCCCCACATACCAGCACCTATATAAAGATTTTCAGTTACTTTTGTTGTTGTAGCTACCATAGGAACTACACTTAAATCTGCTGCACTATCTTGAGTACCAGCACCTCCACCATTATCATAAGAAACGCTAGGCATAAAGAATGTACCACCAAAAGATACTTCAGTACCATCTACCGAAGTAATTAAAGCAGGATTCACTAGAGCTGACTCTGCACCATGAGATTTACCAATACCAGTACCAGCCATACCTGTTGCTTTAGCACCTGTAGCAATCATTGTAGAACCGTTCGTTGCAAACGCTGATGTCGTGCCTAACGCCATTGCTGTTACTAATGTTAATTTTATTTTACTTTTCATATATCTCTCCTCAGAGTATTTAAGATTCAAACATTATATGTGTATTGTTTTTAAAACAAACTGAATAAAAAAGCAAGTAAAATAATATTTATTTATAATATATCTATAATTAGCCCCTATATTAGCCTATTTTATAAATATTATAAATCTATCAATTAATCATTGAAATAAGACAAGCAGCATTATAAATACTTATAATATAGATTTTTAATTCTCTACTGAACAATAAAGTATAACTTTTATAAAATAGTGCTAGAGTGTAGAAAAGTGACAACTCAAGTATTTTTTTGTGTCTGCCCTTTAAATTTGATTAGTAAGAGTAGGCTAGAGATATTTTATCTAAAAATCAAGGTATACTGGAAAGCTTTAAAGAGCGATTTAATTAAATAAAAACTAAACTATTACTAGCTCTTTGATTATTTTGTAATGAATATTTTAGTTTATTTAATTCATCTCCAACTATTTCATAATCTTTAAACTCTGTCGAAATATTTAGTTTCTTTAAAATAATTCTTAATTTATCTGAACTAAGTCCACCAAATATCTCTATTAAAGATTCATCTATAAAATCAAATTTCCCTATAACATTATCTATTAACATTGGTAATGTAAAACTACAAGCTATACCGTGATCTACTCCCTTGTGAGCTGTTATATAGTAACTCATTGCATGAGCAATCGCAGTTTGAGTATTTGAAAATGCAAGACCTGCATACATACAAGCTTTCATAATATTATCTCTATATTCTAGATTATTTAAATCTTTTGAAAGTAATACTAAGTTTTCTACTATTAATTTAGCAGATTTAATTGCATAGTTTACTGTAATTTCACTAGCATTTTTATTCCAAATAGATTCTAGTGCATGTGAGAGTGTATCTAGTCCTGTTTGAATTGTTATATCTTTTGGAACTGATAATGTCAACTTAGGATCATACAGAGCAATTTCACTAAAAAGGTTAGGTAAATGAAGTGAATATTTCTTCTTTTCATCCATATCCCATATAGTAGCCCAAGGTGTTATCTCACTTCCTGTTCCTGATGTTGTAGGAACAGATATAATGGGAATAAGGTTATAATCTTTTTTAGGTAGTTTACCTTTTATCATATCCTCTACAAACTGAGCTTCTTTGTTATCATTTTGAACTGAAAAAAACTTTGAAGCATCTAATACACTTCCCCCACCGATAGCTAAAATTAGTTCAAAATCTATTTTAGCTATTTTTTCATATGTAGTTTTTAGATCTTTAAATTCTGGATGTGATTTTACTTCAGATATTACATCTACTATATGAGAAGTTTTAGATTTAATTTTATCAACTAACCCTCTTTTTATAAATCCATTTGAAGTTATAAGTAGAGTTTTTCTTCCATTTATATATCTATCAATATTATCTAGTTCATCGGTTCTATATACTATTTTTGTAGGCATATGATATGAAAAATTATCAGTCATTTTTATTTAAACTCACTTACTTTTACTATATCAAGTGGTGGTCTTGGTGTTTCATCATCAAGTCCACACTTAACAGATATGAAATTTATAGATTTATTATCAAGTTCTTTTAAAATGTCTGATAATTTACTTACATCTTTAATCTCTTTATCTATTACATTTAAATTCGAAGCTTTTGCAATACCTATATAATCTACATGACTTTGATAGGTATTTTGACCACCTGTAGATTTATTTTGTTCATTATCAAATAGAATATATGTTAAATCTATGTTTTTATATCTACCAGCAGTTGTTAAACCACCCATATGCATAACAAACTCTGCATCTCCACCTAAAACTATAACTTTTTTACCTGCAAGTGAAGCACCTAGACCTAAAGATAAAGCTCCACCCATATTTCCTGCCATATAGAAGTTATTTGTATCTGGCATAAAACTATACATCTCTCTTGCAGTATTTCCCGTAGTTCCTATAAAGAGTGTATTTGTATCTCTATACTCTTCATTTAAGTTTATAAGGTATTTACTACGTGGTGTTAGAGTAGATAAATCTAATAGAT
>Ga0256827_10001807_pt1 | contig 13816 bp, 17 predicted proteins | sample CV84metaG_FD_185977 | JGI IMG/M metagenome (GOLD analysis project Ga0256827, IMG submission 185977) | Hydrothermal vent microbial communities from East Pacific Rise, Pacific Ocean - CV84 | ecosystem: Environmental > Aquatic > Marine > Hydrothermal vents | place: Pacific Ocean: East Pacific Rise... | reverse complement strand
CCTTATAAGACCTATTCATATTCTGCATAGCTATCATGTCTAACTTAAAGTCATTATCTTGACTAGACTTCAGCATCTCTATCTTAGCTTGTTGTATAGCTACTCTAGCTTTAGCATCTATACTAAGCATCTCTTTATCAGCCTCAAGTTTAATCCTCTTCAACTCTTGCTTACCTTTAAAGTGTTCTGTAACACTTCCTACTACCGAACCAAACAGGTTACTTATAGTATCTACTATCATATATACTCCTTTTCATTTTACGCTCCATCTCAGTGAAGAAGGTATCTTGTATGTCTAACATGTACACCATTATGTCATCAGACCTGACATCGACTGAGGACTCTGTATCTAGTGCTATCGCGTTAACACCTTCTAAGAAAATAGTCATAGGGAATTCCGAGGCTATGTAATCACCTATCCTACCTATTACAGGATCTTCAAACTTATTTAAGAAGGTTACATAGATAGCTGATTGCCTATATAACTCTGTTTTTATCTTACTTTTAATTCTATCACTGTTCTCTACCTCACAACCTTCATACTTATTAAGCAGTTCTTTAATAAACTTAACCTTATGAATAGATTGCTTTGCCACAGATAACCTAGTAATTGTAACTAGTGTATCAACATCAACCTTATTAGACTTATCTATATGCCTAACTATACTAGTTTTAAGATCTGTACCTATCTCTCTAGCTATAATCCTCATAGTATCCTCTTGTTGTTTAGACAAGTAATCCTCTATGTACGGAGTAAAGAATGGTACCAGAATAACAACTAGACCAGCCACACCATATCGCTTAACAGTTTCAACCCTCTCTTCCAGCAGGCTAGTCGTAGGTTGTTCTTCAGCTGCCATTATATACTCCTTACTTTATTGCCTGCATTAGTCCAAAGACTACAACAGACCCTCCAACAATCTCGACAACCTTTAGTATGAAATCTACTACCATTACATTGTCCACCTATATACTGTAAACCCAAGACTAAATAATCCTATGATTAGTATAGCTATATCTACATTTCTATTGAAGCTAACCTGGCTAGAGAGAGAATCTAATCTCTCTGCTATATCAGCTACTTCTATTTTTAACTTATCAGGCATCTACGATTAACCTAGATAAACTTTATCAAGAGCTTCGATCATCTCTCCGATATAAACTTTAGCCTTATCTAAAGGTACTTGCACTACTACACCTTTAGCATCTTTCCACTGTATTGCTGGTAAGCCTACAAACTCAGCACTTAGAGCTTTAGTCATAAATACTGTAGCCCATTTCTCATTGAACCAGAACTCCCCATCAGCAGTAGTCATACCGTTGTCCAGTAACGCTGTACGTTCGGCTTTAAGTTTATCAGCAGCCTTTGTAAGCTCATACTCTTCCTCAATCTTTAGTGACCTTTTCTGTATTTGTTCAGGTGTAGGCTCTTGTATATCCTCAGAGAACCAAATAAACCTAGTATCACCATCTATACTAACAACATTACACTTCGCACCAAGCTCATTAGCCAACTGCTTCATTGCTTTTAATTCAAACTTCATCTATTACCCTTGTATCACTGTTATATTGCTTCTGTAAGTATCATTAGAGTTACCATTAGAACCAGCACCCCAATACAGCTCATAGTTACTCTGTACGAATAGTGCAACATTTACTGTATCGCCTCTACTACACACTATCTGCTTAACACCGCTAAAACCAACAGGCTTAATCTCGTAGATGAATGTGCCATCATTTGCTGTATATTCTAGTATAGTATCTTGCACATAGAACTCGCCTATAGAGCTTATGTTCTCCCTAGTACTTTTATCGCCATGGAACTGGTTATAGTCGTCTACACTATCAGAACTACCTCCAACTCTCCACCCAATACCAGCAGATGGGTCAATATCACCACTATCTTGGTCTGTATCATTTTCTTGTGCATGCCCAGTGTTAGCTACAACCATAATATGTGGATTATCCTTTGTAGCAACAAATGAAACATTTACGATATTATAAGCACTGTCATCATCTGTAGACACTATAGCATTTACGTCATTAGATACCATTAATACATTACCTATAACTTCATCGCCATTCTTATCTTTGAGGACACCACCAACATTTTGCACATCAACAGCGCCCAGAGGGTCTGATACAGTTGCAGGATGTATTGTTCTACCCTTAAATACACTATGCCCAGCAATAGCAACTACCTGTCTATCGAGATTGAATGCTGCTACCGAAATCCAGTTCGTTGGTAGTACTCCAGTGTCACTATCGTACCCAACAAAAACCCAAGCATCATCAGCACTGTCAGCACTGTCATAGTTATCTGCCAGCTTGTAGTATAGAGTGCCCCATTTGTCCTTCATTTGAATACCATCATCTGTTACAGTTATATCCTCAGCATTACCTATTGCAGGTATAACTGTATCAGTAGCAGGTACTTTAAGATTAAGGTAACCTCTTGTAGTATACATACTAGCATCTGAACCAACACCCATTAGAATAATACGGTTCTCCCATCTAAGAAACTGATCAGAACTGTATGTAACACTGCCTGACAATGTTGCAGATGCTTCCATACGTCTACAATAATCTGCTCTTTGAGCATTTAACTCTAACTCTGCTTTATAATCAGACCACTCACCTTCTAAATCATCTTTTAGCTCACCAAACTTATCGTTTAATATCTTCTGGAACTTAGTTATGTTAGCGTAAGAAACTTCCTCTATACTATCATCATCATTAATCCATGTGAATACAACATCTTGCTCTGCTGTCTCACTGAATTGTCTTAGTGTAGTAATAATACTATTACTATTAGCTACCAATCTGTCCACTGCCGTCATTTACTTCTCCTAACTAAAAGAACTTCCAACTGAATGATACATTCTCAACTACATCATCTAACTTGAATATAGTCTCTTGTATGTTCTCAATCTCTGCTCTTGGTATTGTGACTACCTCTTCTACAACTATACCAGTCTTAAGTAAGGCTTTAGTCACTACTTTAATCTCATCGTTAATACCACTCACCAAAACTTTACTGTTATTAGCTGACTTTATTAAGACATCTAACCCATAGTGTGCTTTGACCTCGTCTTGTGATGAATTACTAAACTCAGTATTATCATTAACACCTTTTACAAGTACACCAACATCTTTATACTTTGCTTTACTATATGTGGTATGGTACAGAGCTTTTATGTCATCTTGTGATGTACTTCTTAATATAGTTAAAGGTCTCATTAGAAATTAACCCCCAGTATTAAGATACCACTCAAGTCTGCTGTGGTCTTGTGTTGTATAATCCCTAAGTTAGCTGTAGATTCATTAATAGCAAGTTTATAAGCTATCTCTAACTCTTTGATGAGAGTATGTGTTTCCACATACTCTAACTCATCATTACTATCTCCGAAGTTACCAACACCTAAGGCATTGTCGAAAGATGAACTACCCATCTTACACCTCCAAAAGGTTAGTTACTACTTAACGAAGATTTTAAAGTTAATCTCATTGTCAGCTGGGATAGCTTCAATCATATCTACTGTAGTGTTATCATCAGTATTAATAGACCAGTCACCATCTTCTAAAACAGTACCATTAAGTACAACTTCGATACGAGTAGCAGTTGTTAAATCAACATCACCTAAGTCAAAGTTCTGAGTATCTTCTGTTAGGTCAAACTCAACCGGTGGTAACATTCTTTCCATTTGTGCGACTTTCATCGCGTTACTAAAAGCACTTGATGCCATAATAAACTCCTTATAGGGTTATAATATTAGTTTAATGAGATTTCGCTCATTATCGATATTATATCGAAATCAATACTCTTATCGCAGAATCTTTATCAGGAGCTTCTTCAAACTTAATTGAAGTATCATCCTTTGTGTAATCATCTGTAGATAAAGTAATACCATTAACTATAACTATAGCATAGTTCAATGCCTCTTTGCAATCAAAGTCTGTAGTATCTCCATCTGCTGTAAATGACTTCCATACTTCAGCAGGAGCACCTCCAGTAGATACCATCTTCATAGTACTATTCAATGCTAATATCATTCAGCACCTACCGATACAGATCTGTATCCTCTAGATGGTTTGAAAGTAACACTTGTCTTCTCACTAAACATCATAGAGCTATATCTATCGATTATCCATAGCTTATCTTTAATGATTACACTAATAGGGTATTCTCTATGATTCTGAACTATAGATACATTCTTCAATACAAAGTCACCGTACTTAGCCACATACATAAAGTAGTGGTCCCTAACATCTTCCTCAATGTCTATCTCTACCATTATTCCTCCTTTATTAAATTAACTTAACAACCAGTTAAGTACTTATAAGATACCTAAAGCAAATGCCATAGTGTTAGGAGAAGTCTTATAAGGTGTAAGAGAACTTAACTCTTTAACATAAGGCAATAACTCCATTGTACAAACTTCACTACAGAATTCCTTATTCTTATCCTGTGTATTAAAAGGCAATACAAACCCAAGTATACCTAAGTAATCGTACTTTGTATCTCTCTTAACTAGCTCATTACAAGACTCCCGTATCCTAGCTTCATCGGCTGAGTTGATGCATAGATTATATCTTACCCAGGCTTTACCAGTAAAACTATGCTTCTTAAACCTGACATTGTTCTCGTACTGACTAGCGCTAAACATCATACCATCAGAGAATACAATCTCTACATGAGAGAAAGTCTTACTCCACTTGTTAGTAAATTTGTAACTTAATGGTGATGTCCACCACCTTACTAGTTTATTTAACACACCGCCATAACTATTGCCATAGAACGCTAGATACATCATAAACTGTTAAGGATAGCAATCACTTCATCTATACTCTCAGAGCCAGTAATTGCTTTTAAGTTATCACCTACTTTACCTACTTCAGTATTTACCTTAGCAGTAGTACTAACTAAAGAGTCAGAGTCAGCATAACCATTGTCTGCTAATGTAAGCATACTATTGAAAGCTACTTTCTCTTTATCAGATAGTACATCCACATCTGCTATTGTGTTAAGCAACTTAGCTAGTAATACGATAGCTTTAGCATTTACAACTGTCAGGTCTCTAGCACTACCTGCATTCTTCTTAACAGTACTCCCAGCCTTCCACTTTACAGTGTCTGAGGCTAAGACTTTAAACTCATCTAAATCTTCTGTCAAGGCAGTAACTTCTACACCATTCTCGTCTTCATACTTATAGGCAAAATGGTCATGAACCAAGCCACCTATCTTTAATGTTTTTATTGTAACCATTATTTCCCTTTACTCATCGCTGAAGTTTATATTAGATAACACATTTAACGGGTCACCATCAGCATTACGTATAACACCTTTAATTCGCCTTTCTTTAGCATCGTCATCGAATGAACCACCATTCTCAGCATAAGCTATTGTAGCATGAGAGAATCTATTAGTTATCAAGTAAATAGATGTTACATCTCCTATAGTTACATCACAGTAAGCTATACTTATCTGTTTAATAGCTGTACCGTATTGAAATGACATGAAAATAGTAGAGTTATCTAGTCCTGTAAGGTTAATTGTACAAAACTCTAAAGTAGCTGCAATGGAGCCTGAATCTTGACATATTAAACCTGCTCTACAGTCATTCTCTTTAAAGTTCTTACCATTTGACTTAGATAACCCAACAAACTCTATACCGGCTAATTTAACTGAACCAAGATTTATAGTTCTAATGTTATTGAAATAGGAATAGTCCCCATCATCATAAGATGTTATTTCCAATTCAGTATCGTCAGACCCGTCGTTATGCCAAGATACAAAAGCTACGCTACAGGTATTAATAGTTATCTGCTCAGATATAACATGTTTACTATTATTCCCAAGGTAGATAATAGCCATTACATGCATACGAGTTACAAAGGATATAGCCTTAGCAATAGTTGCTATAGGATTGTCTTCATCACCTATATTTGCATCATCTCCATTAGCAGAATCAACATAGATAGGAATGTAAGACGCATTACCTACAACTCCAAACTCGTTCATGATTGTTTTACTTCTATAGGATAGTATACCGCCTCTTTGCATCTGTAGCCCTTGTTCTATTAGCACCTTATCTTTATCAAAGAAACTCATATCAAAAGTTTTATTATCATCTCCATAGTTAGTCTTTAAGAAACCAGTAGATGAGTCACCTGCATTTCTATTAGACCAGTACTCCATTTCATTGTCATGAATAATAACTACATTATCATCGTCATTAGCACTATCTACTGTTAACTTCTTATGCACTGTACCAGATAGTTCTACATCCATCACAGCATCATCTTCAAATGTTGTCTCTACATTACCTACTACCTCACCTTGGAGGAATATCTTTCTAGGTGTTTTAAGTCTTCTAGCCTTATCAGCATTAACCATTAGGTTAAACTTATCACCGTCAGCATTCTCGTACCCAACATATACTTCATTAGCATCTTCAAATACATCTAATGCCAACTCACCAGAGTCTAGTTGACTATCCTTAGTATCATCTGTATTAATCTTATTTATGAATCCCATTAATTCCACTCCACTACATTAGTTCCACTACCATAAGTTAAGTAGTTACCATCAGGTCTTCCTGAGGTTGCAGTTGAACCATCTGATAGAAGCATTATACTCTTATCAAAACAATCCTTACTATTTCCTATTACTTCAGTTGTAGTATGCCAGTATTTGTTGTCCTTAGGTCTTCTCCACCCATTAGGGTTGTACATAGGATGAAATATACCATCATTCAGTTTAACCATTTACTCAATCCTTATTAGATATCTTTACAGTTATCTCTATATTTAGTTACAGTTTCAAACTGTTCATTACCATCCTCATCTAGGATAGCTTCACCTTCATCATCTACTACCATCTGCTCTACCTCATAAGGTGTCTTTCTAAACAGTATACAATCTGCTACTGATTCTAAGGCTAATACCTCGGCCTCTCTACTCCACTTTAACTGGTAAAGCTTTAAACCATACTGTTTAATCTCAGACAATACAGTAATATAGCCTTCAGAGTCAATCTCATGCACCATACCATCAACATCCTTGATAATAGGTACATCTAGCTCAGCTCCTATTTGAAAGCGTTGTAGGTCATCTAAACCACCATCCACAGAGTATCCTAGAGAGGTAGGGACTTCAGGACGAACTAAGGCTTTATTAAAGGATTCTTTTATAACTTTTAGTAGTCCTGCTTTAACTGAATCCAAGGACTTTTCAGTAACTTCATAAGTTACTTTATAAACACCATCAACTATCTCACCTACTTCTTTAGATGTATAGTATTCTCTACTTGGTTTAGACTCTTTAACTATTTTAAAGTAACCTAACTCGGCTAGTTGTTCTTGTGAAAGCTTAGAACTATATTTATTTACGCCACTTATATTTATAAGCTTAGGCAGTTCTTCTACTTTGCTTGTATTTTTATTAAACATTTTCATTATTCAAATTCGCCTTTTTCTGTGTTGTATATTGTTGTGATTTCTTCTTGGCTTAAAGCTCTGTCGTAGATACGGACGTTTGCTATACTGCCATTAAAGTACCTACTGGTATCTCCTGTTACACCAATTAATAACTTGACAGTGTCTTCAGTAGCTGTGTCAGATGTACCGGAGTAGATGGTAGAATTCACTGTCAATGTATGTGCAGTGCCTGACTTTGTTACACTTAAAAACAGAGGTGTGTTGGCTTGTATAGTATCACTGTCAAAATACGTATAGCCATCATCATAAGAAGCTAATCGTATAAACCCACCATCATTTACTTCAAGAAAATAACTTACACCACTACCATCCATAAAGGTGGCTACCGTTAATCTTGTATCGACTACTGAAGGAGTAATCCAACAACTGAAACTGCTTGAGTCGGTTGAGAAGCAAGCTTTAGCACTACTGGATATTTCAATATAATCCCCATCACCATCAAACGAAGCACTCTGACCATCATAACTCACATCACCATTATCTGTACCATCATACTGACTAACCCAATGGTCTTCACTACTATTTTTTAACGGATAATAAGCTACTAAACCTCTATCTACTACTATATTTCTAGTTACTCTTTCATAGTTATATATAGTTTCTATTTCATTTGCTGTTAATGCTTTGTTGTATATACGGACGTTTTTGATTGAGCCATTTAAAAAATAGTCATCTTTAGTAAACTTCGCACCAAACACAAGATTACTATCAGAACTATCAGGATTCCCTGAGTCTGCTGTAGTGCCAATATCTACACCATTTATTGACATATACATTGTTCCATCTTTTAATGTCGCAGTAATATGGTAATACACATCTGCACCAACTTTCGCAGACTGTATATCAGTCCAACTACCATCATAGATTTGAAATCTTATCTCATTGCTAGATAACTTCCAGATATTGTAGTGCTCATTACTGTCCATACCAGACACTAAGGCATGAGCTGTGTCTAATTCACTGAATTTTACCCATAGTGATATTGTGTGATTATCATTAAGTAGTGTATTCCCAGCACCGCTTTCCACATAATCATCAGTACCATCAAAACTTCCAGCAATCCCCATCTCACTCTCAATATAAGCCAAGCCTCCGTTCTCAGTACCGTTATAATTCCCAGTTAAATCCTCAGCTGTACCATCTAGTGGGTAGTGAGCCACTAGCCCTGATATTGCTTGAGTTGGGTTACAACTATACTTTGACTGAGTGTATAGCATTTGTACTTCTTGAGGGTTTAAGGCTCTGTTGTAGATTTCTACTTGGTCAACTCTACTCTTACCATAGTCATGGTTCACCCCTCCAGCATAAGGATGTCCTGCAAGCCAGTAAGAGCTGTCATATATACTACCTCCGTCATTGGCAGGGTACACAGTGTCACTAGCACAAGGCTCTCCATTTAGATATATCAGTCTATTGCTTTCATTCGATGTAAAAGTGACATAGTACCATACTCCACACTCTACTGTAACATCATATGTCAATGTAGTGCCTCCTGCTACTTGAAAGCGTATTCTATTGTTGGCCTCGTCAATTCGTATGTCCCATCTACTGTCGTCTTCGTCTGAGTCTAAGGATGTACTTATCGGCCATACCATTGAACCATCAGCACCTGCCTCTACCATCATCACCCAAGCGCTAACTGAGAATGGCTCTTGTGCTAAGTCTTTTCCGAAGTTAACTCCTCTGATGTATTGTGTAGTTGGGTCTGTAACATCTGTGCCCTGACCGTATTTACAATCTGTATACGTCATAACATCTTCTGTGTTATCTACACCATCGTAATTACCACATAAATCAGTAGCATCACCATCTAGTAAATACTTAGCTATCAAACTACCATCACCAAAAGGGTCCGTTGAATTGATTATAGGCTGTACTGGAGTGAGGCATGGGTCTACCAATAACCCACATCCACCCATCATTCCACTCATTCCGTGAACTAAATTCATCTAACCACACCTATGGCAATAGTATCTTCTGCCTCTATGAAGTAACTAAACCTCTCTACATCTGCTAAATCAGTTGGCTCATTCTTCCATTTAAACTCAGTACCCCAACCAGTTATATGCTCAGCAGTAGTAACTGTAAGCATCCCTCCTTGACCTGCACATCCTAAAGTACCATCTGTACCTAGTGTTATATCAGCATCAGCTGTTAGCGTAACACTATAACTATTAGTAGTTCTAAAGTCTAAAGCAACAGTATCGTCAGCTAATGCTGTAATAGTACCCCTTTGAGCTGCTGTGAATGTATTAGCTATATCATTCTTAGTAGTGTCAGCATCGTACTCTTGAACTGTAACACCAAGATCAGCATCAACCACTAAGTCTGTAGGCTTATTCTTAATGTAACTGTCTAATGTATCGTCAGTCTCTGTCCAATCTACCTGAACATTATCCTCTCCGGTTGCTGCTGGGTCAATCCATTTAGCAGTACCTGCACTATCAAATGCTAATATCTGATCAGCAGCCCCATCAGCTGGTATATGCTTAGCATCTGGGTGTACATACTTGTTAGCCTCTGCTTCAACTCCTTCTACTTTATCGAAGTGAGCTGTACTCATAAGACCTGCTACATCTGTAGTAGCATCAGCATAAGTTGTATCAGTGTAGTTGTTAGCATGTACAGTGCCTGCGCCATCAATAGTTAAGTCAGCTAAATCATTGACAACCGTTATAGTATCGTTATCATCATCTATTGTGATAGTTACGTTAGTACCCCCTACAAGGGCTGTACCTATTGTATCTCTTACTACTTCCTCATCTGTTACAGGATCTGCCCATACAGCAACACCGTCACTATCATAAACGAGTATCTGATCTACGGATCCTCCAGCAGGTATGTGCTTAGCTCCAGCAGTATCTGGATGAACGTATTTATTTGCTTCTGCCTCTATAGCTTCTAATTTATCTTTTCTATCAGTAGTAAAATTAATCTCAGTCAGACCACCATCACCTACAGAGTATGTAGTATCTGTGTAGTTATTTGCGTGAACTGTACCAGCCCCATCTACTGTTAAATCCACAAGATCAGTACCTATAGTGATTTTATCATTATCATCATCTACAGTTACTGTTATATTTGTGCCTGCATCCATAGCAGTACCTATGATATCACGAACTGCTTCATCATCTGTACTAGCTTCTTCAGGGGATTTATTAATCCACTGACTATTAGCATTATCCCAAGATAGTAAGTCACCATCTGCTATATCAGTCATTGATGTATTACCTAAGTCCTCCACAGAACTAGGTATCTTGTCATTCAACTCTTTACCTTTAGCAGCTGATAGTGATTTATCAGTTGCTGTTGATGTTAGTACATCCTCAATATTATTTAATACAAAGCTCTCACTAGCAATAAATGTCTTAGTTCCCATTATAACTCCTCAAGTACTATTTTACCATCTTCTACGTATAACTTATAATTAGTCTCAGTGTTAGAATCATCATAAATAGTAGTAGTATCAATAGTTTGTAACTTATCAGCTACATCATCAGTTAACTTATCTTTCAACACAGTAGTAAAGTTATTCTCAGTAGCTACATAGTTCTCATCAATAACTGTATTAGCATCATAAGCTTGTATATCAGTGCCAATGACTAAGTTCAAGTCTTCTTTAGTAACATCTCCAATTAAACCACCAACAGAAGTAATTCTATCGCTATAGTCTAGTTTAATCCAGTTATCTAAATAAGTATCTGTAGCAGCGTTATCTACAATAGCAGCAACTCTATCACCTGTTTTAAACTCTACATCATCTACAGTACCTTCAACACTTACAGACCATGATTGACCAGCTTTGTCACTGTCAGGGAATGTACCTGCACTAGCATCCCACTCACCTTTAAGTACAACAGCTTGATCTAATTCCACTACTCTAGTTCTAATCTCGTCTAAATCTGTAGCTTCTGTTACTGTGAGATAATCTACTTTATCTTTTCTTGCAGCTGTTAAGTTGAACTCTGTAAGTCCTCCATCACCAACTACTAAGTCATTATCAATAGTAATAGTGTCATTATCGTCATCTACAGTAATAGTAATATTAGTACCACCTACTAAAGCATCTCCAACTATATCTCTAACAGCTTCATTATCAGTACTTGATTCTTCTGGGCTAGTCCATACTAGATTTAAGTCTGCATCTAGTGATAATAGGTCACTTTCTGAAGCACCTTCTGTAGATGGTACCATTTTAGACATGTCTAAGGTAGTTAGTAAATCCTCAACTACTAAGTCAGCAGGATCAGCTCTAAATACAGTACACATGAATATAGAATCATTAGTCACTATGTACTCTGTACCGTTGACTAATAGCTTACCAGTGCCAGTTCTCTTAAACCTAAAGGAATCACCTATTTTAAATACATCCTGTACATCTTGTAAGTTTACATCATCATCAGCAACTTCTATAGCTCCTTTATACCTAAAGTCTTTAGAAGCTCTATTGTCTAGCTCATCTAATGCACCTTTAACTGTAGTAGTTGTAAGTGTAGAGTTATAGTTATCATATGTAACATCAGCAGCGACTACTGTAGCAGCACTAGTAGCTGAGCTACCAGACAACTTGGCAAATCTAAGGTCTAAGTAAGCACCACCATCAGTTAAGTCCTGAGCCTCTCCTGCAGAGTTGACAAGTATAGCTCCTATGAATAAGAACTCTGGTGTAGGTAGTCCTCTAGTTTTAGCTAATGTTATCTCAGTCTCTATTGAACTTCTACCATCATTGATATCGGTATATACTTGTTGACCAATTAACTTTATATAAGGACTAATAGCATTATTAGTAGCTACAAAGAACATAAGAGTAAACTCATCTTCAGCTAGCTGCACTAATGAGTAAGTCTCGTTATCAGTGTCATACTTATTATATGATATATAGTCGTCACCATCTACTTTCATAAACAGGTCATTAGTACCATGTCCTGCCTGAGAGAACCAATCTTTACCTTCACTATAGAAGATAGGTGCTTCAGTTTGAGAAGGTAACGGCATATATAAATCTTCATCATATAAACTACCTGACTGTATTTGTCCATGAGTATTATCATCTATATTAACAACAATTCCCATACCTCCTGCATATTGTGTTCCAAATAGAACATGCCAAAAGAAGTGAGTATATCCATCCATAGTTATACCATGACGTTCATCACCTAGCATAGCTAGTTTACTTTGGTCCGCATTGTAGTACATTACAGCAGTAATAGGAGTATCTTCAAAGTAATGAGGTTCAGGACCATCAAACATATCATGATGTAATATAGTAGAAGTATGTAAAGTACCATCTTTCTCTAAATATAAGAAATGCATACCTGTAGTTTTAGGTATTCTAACTTCCAGATGCTCAGTCCTAGTGAATTTAACACCTTCAACATAGTATTGTAGCACACCTTTACCATAGGAGTCTTCGCCATCTACTTTAGGAGTTAATCTAGCTACAAAGTAATCCTCATCTACACCTACTATAGTATCACCATTGTAGAACTTATCACTATTAATGTATTCATACTCTCCTTGACCTTTAGCTCCTATCTTATGAATGTTCTCGCCATCAGTAGTAACTTCTAATATACCAACTGTACCTATTTGTTCTCTAATATAACCAGTAGGTTCATTAGTATCAAAATGAATACCTTCTACCTTAGTTTTGAACTCTTCTAATACTTCTATCTTATCAGTCTGATCTACAAATTCACCAACATCAGTAAGTTGTTCTGCAGCTTTCTCTACTACTTCATACATTTTAGTTATTTCAGTATTAGCTTTCTGAATAGAGCCGTATATACCATTACCTAGTCTTTCTGTACCGTCATCATCAGTAGTCTTCTTAGTTATATCGTAGTAGATACCATTAGTAGCATCCCCACTACCGTCAAACTCAGAACCTGTAACTTCTTGGAGTATGTTTATTAAATCCCTAGCAGCCATATTGTTATATCCTTTAAATTATATTAATTACGTACTGCACAACAGTTAGGTAATTGGTTAAGCTCTTTAGCCCAGTCATATTTAGTGTTAAATGCCATATTATTAAATGACTCAGTCTTACAATTCAATTCGTTAGTTATACCTTTATCCAATGCAATAATAACTTCATACAGCTTAGACTCAGTTACTCTAACATCGTTATTATCATTAACATACATAACGTATAAGTAGTAGAGTTCTCTCTCCTCATTATTCATATGTACAATAGATGGTCCATTTACATTACTTAGAACTGCTCTCATTAATGTAATAAAGGAATGGCTGAATATAACTATTAAAGTATCAGGATCTAAAGCAGTCTTATACTTTCTAAACGGTAATTCTTC
>Ga0256827_10001806_pt1 | contig 13817 bp, 7 predicted proteins | sample CV84metaG_FD_185977 | JGI IMG/M metagenome (GOLD analysis project Ga0256827, IMG submission 185977) | Hydrothermal vent microbial communities from East Pacific Rise, Pacific Ocean - CV84 | ecosystem: Environmental > Aquatic > Marine > Hydrothermal vents | place: Pacific Ocean: East Pacific Rise... | reverse complement strand
TGAACTACCACCGCATAATTTATTTTTATCTTCAAATGGTGTCCTGTGATGGATTCGAACCATCGGCCACATCATTAAAAGTGACGTGCTCTACCAGCTGAGCTAACAAGACATTTTTTCTATCTTTAACAATCATTGCTGTTTGTTGGTAGAATTATAGACAAATAAAATTATAATGTCAAGCTTTTTTAAAAGAAATATGAAATTCTTTTAAAAAAACATCTCTTTATCTATTAATAAAAGTAGTTTCAAGGCTTCTATTACACTTTGTTGCTGAACATAATTTCTATCTCCTTTAAATAAAAATCTCAACTCTTTATGCTCCTCCTCGGTACGAACACCTATAAACACTGTTCCTACTGGTTTCTCTTTTGTTCCACCACTATCTCCTGCTATACCACTAATGGATAAACTATAATCAGCATTTGTTACATTCATCGTTCCTTGGCTCATCTCTTTAACCACATCTGCACTCACTGCACCAAATCTATTTATAATATCACTCTCTATCCCTAACCAATTCTCTTTTAATTCATTGGAGTATGTCACTAATGCTCCATCTAAAATTTGAGAAGCCCCATTTTGTTTTGTAAAATAATAACTTAATAACCCACCTGTACAACTCTCTGCAAAAGAGATTTTTTTTCCTGATTTAGATAACCTTTCTATTATATGTTCAATAATATTTTGTTTAACTATAAGTTTATTCTCTAAATGTTTTTTAATTGCATCTAAAAATTTAGGAATATTGCCATATTTTTTAGTTGTTATATTTAGAAGTAACCATTCATTTGTCACTATTATAAGTTCAATATTCACCTCATAAGTTTTGGCAATAGGTTGAAATAAAAGAGAAAGTTTCTCCTTATCTTCATTAAAGATATGAACACTTAAACTTGCTTCCTCATTCACAAGTAATATTTCTGGCATCTTTTGCATCTCATCTATATGTAAAACATTAATATCTGCTTCTTTATACTTTAAAAGATAATTCCCCTCTTTATATAATTCACTTTTTTGAGGAATAAGAACACTCCCTCGTAACACTTGATTATCACTTGTAACAGTACATATCAGTTTTCCGATAGTTGTAAATGTTTGTTTTGTAGTCACTACAATAATCTTACTAGAGGTATTTAACTCCTTTTCCAAATATAAAAATAGAGAGTTATCTTTCTCTTTAAAAAATGTTATTGAACTTATAAAATCTACTTTTTTTTCTATCTCTCTTATAATATACTCTTGCAGAGGTTTATTATATATAAATTTACTCCCTATAAATAGAATATCTAATTTCATGATATTTACAACCTTCTATATTAAAAATTTACAAAATTATAGCACTTATTTCTATATAAAGATGTTCTTAATTTCCATCAAGTTATAATGTATAACACATATATAATAATTTTCGAGGTACAGATGGACTACAAAGACACACTACTTTTACCAACTACTAAGTTTGCAATGCGCGGAAACCTAATCAACAATGAACCTAAACGTTATGCGTCTTGGGATAAAGCAAAAGTTTACGAGAAGATGAAAACTAATCGTAAAGATGCAGAGAGTTTTACTCTTCACGATGGACCTCCTTATGCAAATGGTCATATTCATATCGGTCATGCACTTAATAAAGTTCTTAAAGATATTATAGTAAAACATAACTATTTCAATGGAAAATCTGTTCGTTTTACTCCCGGTTGGGATTGTCATGGTCTTCCAATCGAACAGCAAGTTGAAAAAAAACTTGGGGGTAAAAAGAAAAAAGAGCTTCTTGAAACTCACGAAGTGCGTAAACTATGTCGTGAACACGCTGCTAAATTTGTAGATATTCAAAAAGAGGAGTTCAAAACTTTAGGTATTTTAGCTGATTGGGAAAACCCTTATGTTACTATGGACTATAAGTTTGAAGCTAACATATATAGAACTTTATGTTCTGTTGCTAAAAAAGGTCTTCTTATAGAAAGAAGTAAACCTGTTTTTTGGTCTTGGGCAGAGAGAACAGCTTTAGCAGAAGCAGAAGTTGAATATGAAGATAAAGAATCTCATTCTATATATATAGCATTTGAGTTAGATGATGAAGCTAAAAATAAGTTAGATATTCAAGGAAAAGCTGGTGTTGTTATCTGGACGACTACTCCGTGGACTATTCCTGCAAATACTGGTATATCTATGAACCCGAATGAAGAATATGTTCTTACAGATAGTGGTTATATCGTAGCTAAAGAACTTTTTAACTCTCTTATAGAAGATGCTGTTTTAAGTGGGGAAGTTATAAAAACTTTTAAAGCTACTGATTTTAATAATTTAAAAGCTATCAACCCTCTTAACAAACGTCAATCTCGTATAATTTTAGGAGAACACGTTCTTATGGATAGTGGTACAGGTTGTGTTCATACAGCCCCAGGTCACGGTGAAGATGATTATCGTGTAGGTCTTTTATATGATTTAGATGTTGTTATGCCTGTTGATGAAACAGGTTGTTTTGACAACACTATCGTAAGAGATGCACTTATTCCAAATGCTGAAGATTTCTTAGGTCGTCATATTTTTAAATCTAATGATGAAATTATAGAGTTAATGGGTGATGCAGTTCTTAAAGTTTCTAAGTTTACTCACTCATATCCACACTGTTGGAGAAGTCATACTCCTCTCATCTTTAGAGCCACAAAACAGTGGTTTATCAGTGTAGATGAAAAACCAGAAGGAGAAGATAAAACTCTTAGACATATTGCTCTTTCAGAGATAGAAAAAACTCTTTTTGTTCCTGAAACTGGTCGTAATCGTTTAACTTCTATGGTAGAAAACCGTCCAGATTGGTGTATTAGTCGTCAGCGTGATTGGGGTGTTCCTATCGCATTTTTTAGAGTAAAAGCTACGGGTGAAGTTATCTTTGATGAAAAGGTTCTTAACTATGTTGCGATGATTTTTGAGATGCAAGGAAGTGATGCGTGGTATTCTATGGATATAGCATCTTTACTCTACCCTGGTTCTGGCTATAAAGCTGATGAAGTTGAAAAAGTAACAGATATTTTAGATGTGTGGTTTGATAGTGGTTCAACTTGGAACAGTGTTTTAAAATCTCGTAACTATGATGCTGGAAAATATCAAGCAGATTTATATGTAGAGGGAAGTGACCAACATCGTGGTTGGTTCCAATCATCTCTTTTCCTATCTTCAGCAGTTGAACATAAAGCACCATATAAAGGTGTTCTTACTCACGGTTTTACAGTAGATGACAAGGGCGAAAAGATGTCTAAGTCGAAAGGGAATGTTATCGCTCCAGAAAAAGTTCTTAAAGAATATGGTAGTGAAATCCTTCGTTTATGGGTAGCTTCATCTGATTATCAAGGTGATTTAAAAATCTCTCAAGGTATCTTAAAACAGATAAGTGAAAATTATAGAAAACTTAGAAATACTTTTAGAATTATGTTAGCAAATATTAATGATTTAGAGAGTTTAACACCTTATGAAGAGATGGGTGAACTTGATAAATGGATTTTAGATGTTGCATCTCAAGTTCTTAGTGATGTTCATAAATCATTTAGTGAATATGACTTTGTAAATGGTATGAGTAAACTTAACAATTTCATTGCTAATGAACTAAGTGGTATGTATATAGATATGACAAAAGATAGTCTTTACTGTAATGCTAAAAACTCTCAAAGACGTATGGCTAGTCAAAGTGCTATGGCAATAATAACTAAATCACTTTTACTTTTAATGGCACCTATTTTAACATATACAACAGATGAGATTATAGAGTATGCTCCTAAAGTTGTAAAAGGTGATGCTGAGTCTATTTTTGATTTAGTATACACACCTATCACTACTGGTACATCAAACTTTAATGCTGAATATATGACTAAAGCTCGTGAAGGATTTGGGACTATTGTTGATGGACTTAAAAAAGAGAAAACTATTAAAAGTACATTAGAGTTAGTTATCTACACCGAATCAAAAATAGCATTGGATTTAGACTCTACCGATGCTGAAGATTGGTTTGTAGTAAGTGGTGTATATGAAGATACTCAAGATATAGAAGCCTTAGATAGCTTCAAAGTTGGTGAAGATAGCTTTGTAATAGCAAAAGCAACTGCTCATAAATGTCCTAGATGTTGGAAATTTCAGGCAAAATCAGAAGATACAACTTGTGCAAGATGTGCAAGTGTAGTAGATGCCTAATTTTACACAACCAGTAACATTTACATTTATCGGAGTAACTATTGCTCTGATATTTGTAACTATTGCTATTGGTATCTATCTTGTTAAAAAGTTCAAATAGGTTTTATCACTAAAACCTATTTTACTTATGCTTTTTTTGCTCCACAAAGAACTCTACCATAACCTTTATCTACCGAATAAATCATCAAATATTTTTCATTTTCCATCTCTTTATTTTGTCCATCTAAACTTTTAATTGTAAAATATTTTTCTCTTAATATTGCAGAATCGATAACATTATTTAAAAAATAAAAACCTATCCCCTCTTTTGAATTATCAAATAGATATGCAGGAACTATATGTTTGTTATCACATATTAAATCAAACTGGATAGGAGGAGAAACTATTGTTCTATTTGTAACTCTATGATTTAAAACTGCTTGAAAACCATCACTTAAAGTTTTAAGTTCTGTACTCTCTTTCATAATATCTAAAATATTTTCATTTAGCATTGTAGAGTTTTCTAATATATCTATTGAATGTTCATCAATCTGATTAAGACCATTAAAAACACCTTTTAATTGCTCTAATTGAATATTAAAAGTTTTTTGAAATGTACCTATTGAATGAACTGTTGTATTTAACGTTGTATCGATAGAGTTGAAATTTTCCTCTAATTGCTGTGATTTTTCTCGTAACTCTTCAAAAATATCTTTTGTAGCCTCTGCATCATTTGTAACATCCCCGATACTCTGTTCAATAGAGCTAATCACACCTTTAATCTCAACAGCACTCTTTTGGGATTTTTCAGCAAGTTTTCGAACTTCATCAGCAACAACAGCAAACCCACGACCATGCTCTCCAGCACGAGCAGCTTCTATGGCAGCATTAAGTGCTAAAAGATTTGTTTGTTCTGCTATATCAGAGATAGCTTCAATAGTTCTAGCAACCTCTTTTGATAATGAATCTAATCCACCAATAGACTCTATTGTTAATTCTATTGATTGGTAAACTTTTTCAGTACTTTCAATATTTGATTTTAAAATATTTTTACCATCATTTACACTATTCATAGAATTTTCAGAATCATCTTTCATCTCATTCATATTTATTAATAACTCTTCATTATTATTGCTAATAGTATCAACAGACTCTAAAAGTTCTCCAACAACCTCATTCTGCTTTTTCACATTCGTAGAGTTTTGTGCCACTTTTACAGTTGCATAAGAAGCATAAAATGTTATATCTTTTGATGTACGTACGACATTGTGTATAACAGGTTGTAAAGATTCAGCTGTTATTTTTAGATGTCGAATAATTCTATCAAACTCATTTTGACTACTCCCTTTCCCTGTCACCTCATCTTTAAGTTCTTCATCTAAAACAAAATTACCATTCTCTATTTTAAAAATTATATTTAAAACTTTTTTAACTCGTTTTGAGATTTCAAAATAGAAAAATATTTGAATAACAACAAGTACTAAGAAAATATTTAAAAACCAGTTAAAAGTTAAAAGAAATATATTGCTATTTAAAACTGAGTTGTAATCAACCAAATCAATTTTAACATCCTCAATAGCAATAACATCTCCTGCTGTCCAAGTTGGATGACACATATTACATCTTTTTTCAGCAATAATAGGACGTGCTAAAAGATAAAACTCTTTTGAATTCTCTTTTATAAATTGCTCTTTTTGTTTAATCTCTTTATTATCACGAAAGTAAGATATTAAATCTTGTTCATAATCTAATGCTCTATTTCTTTCCAACATTGGAGAGATAGATGCTTCTTTAAAAAATATTTTTCCATCTGAAATATCTGTAAATTTTTTAAAAACTTCATTCTGAATTACTTGTGGTACTTCCGAAGATTCTCCACTAAAAAATTTCTCATTTCTACTCTCAAGTAAAACACCTGCGAAATTTAAAATCGATTCAGCTTTTGTTTTTAAATTTTTATCATACTGAATTTTATTTTCACTATATAATTTTGTATATGCCAAAGTAGTTACAGTTATACTTGTCATTAAAATTAAAAATGAAAAAGCTGTACTTATTTTAAACCTTCGAAGAATTTTCAACATTATTTTATCCTATTTAATCAATATAGTTCAATTATATTTGTATAACTTTAAATAGGAATTAAGTCGTTAGATAAAAACTCAAAAAAGCAAACAATAAATAAATTTTGCTATAATTCATTCAATAACTTAACAGATAGGAAATCTAGTGATTACATTAAAAGAAGCCCTCACATTATCAAAAGAAGAACTTAACAACTTTAAAAAAGAGCTAAAAGCAAAGATTGAAGCTCGTCCAGAACTTAATGCCTATATAGATATAAACGATGCTGGTGATGGTGTTCCTATCGCTATTAAAGATAATATTCAGGTAAAAAATTGGTCTGTAACATCTGGTTCAAATATTTTACAAGGCTATATAGCACCCTATAATGCAACTGTCATTGAAAAGATGAAGGTATCAGGTCTTAGCCCATTTGGTAGAGTAAATATGGATGAATTTGCTATGGGTTCGACTACCGAATCAAGTTTTTATGGTAAAACACAAAATCCTCATAATGCCGACTGTGTACCAGGGGGAAGTTCTGGAGGAAGTGCTGCTGCTGTTGGTGCTGGTTTGGCTATCGCTGCTTTAGGTTCAGATACAGGTGGAAGTATTCGCCAACCTGCTGCATTTTGTGGGATAGTAGGAATGAAACCAACCTATGGTAGAGTAAGTCGTTATGGCTTAGGTGCATATGCCTCAAGTCTTGACCAGATAGGGCCAATGACTCAAAATGTTGAAGATGCTTCTATACTATATGACATCATTAGTGGTTCAGATGATAAAGATTCTACAAATGCTAAAATGGATGATAAAGTAACACCAAACTTAGATGCTACAAGAAAATTAACTATCGCCGTACTTCCAAAATATATTGAAGGTGCATCTCAAGATGTAAAAGAAGCTTATGCAAAAGCTATTGAAGCACTTAAAGAAGCTGGTCATACCATAGTTGAACGTGAAATGATGGATGCTAAATTTGATATTTCAGCGTACTATATAACTGCTACTGCTGAAGCAACGACAAATCTTGCTCGTTATGATGGTATACGTTATGGAAATAGAGTAACAGGTAAAAATTTAGAAGATACTTTCATTCAAACTCGTAGTAATGGTTTTGGAGATGAAGTGAAGCGTCGTATTATGCTTGGTAACTTTGTTTTATCTAGTGGTTATTATGAAGCTTACTATGTAAAAGCTCAAAAAACTCGTCATATTATTAAAGAAAATTATGACAAAATTTTTAGTGATGTTGATTTGATTTTATCTCCTATCGCTCCGAGTGTTGCACCTAAATTTGGAGAGTTAAGCAACCCTATGGATATGTACCTTAGTGACATCTACTCTATAAGTGTAAACCTCGCTGGTCTTCCTGCTCTCTCTCTTCCTATTATGAAAAATGCCGATGGTATGCCTGTTGGTTTACAACTCATAGCAAAAGCTTATGATGAGCAAACTCTATTTGATGGTTCTCTTAGTTTAGAAAAACAGATTAACTATACAAAATAGGTTGTGAAAAACTACGACACAATAGTTATTGGCTCTGGAGCTGGTGGGATGGTATCTGCTATCATCTCAGCTCGAGCTGGTAAGAAAACTCTTCTTTTAGAAAAACTCCCTACTATCGCTTCAAAACTTAAAGCCACTGGTGGTGGTCGATGTAACATTACAAATACTCTTTCAAATGAGGAGTTTATGAAAAGTTTTGGTCGTAATGGTCGTTTTATGCAAGATGCACTTCATAATTTTGACTATAAAGCACTTATAAATTTTCTACAAAAAATAGGTGTCGATACCCATGCTCCAGATGGTTTTAGAGTCTTTCCCACTTCACACTCCTCAGCTACTATCATAAAAGCATTGGAAGATGAGATGTTTCAAGTCGGAGTTACTCTTCTCTGCTCTCAAAAAGTTACAGAAATTTTAGAAAAAGATAAACATATAATAGGTCTAAAAACAGAAACTACCTCTTTTGTTGCAAAGAATATCATAGTTGCTACGGGAGGATTAGGCTATCCCTCTTTAGGTGCAACAGGCGATGGTTATACTATGGCTACAAAACTAGGTCATACTATCACTCAACTCTATCCAGCGATGATGCCTCTTACCACTAAAGAGCGATGGGGAGAGCGATGTCGTGCAGATACTTTAGCAAAAGTAACTATCAAGGTAGATATAAAAAAACATAAAAAACTTTCAGCTACTGGTGACCTTATATTTACTAAAAAAGGGTTGAGAGGTCCTGTTATATTAGATTTTGCTAGAGAACTAACCCCTCTTATAGAAAAATATGGTGAAGTACCTCTTCTACTAAACTTTACAAAAGGGATGAATGAGGAGCAAATATCACAACACCTAAAAAAAGAGAACTCTCAAAACCCTGAAAAAGAGATATATCAACATATCACAACCCTAGTCCCATTATCTCTCTCTTATGAATTATGTAGTTTAGCCGGTATAAATCCTAAAGATAGATATAACAAACTCAAAGGAGATACTCGTGCTAAACTTATTCAACTTTTAGCATGGACACCTCTTACTATAAATGGACACGATGGTTTCAAGATGGCTATGATAACACGAGGCGGAGTAAACCTTAAAGAGATAGACCCTAAAACTATGCAGAGTAAACTTATAAAAGGTTTATACTTTTGTGGAGAGATTATAAACCTTGATGGACCTTGTGGAGGATATAATCTTCAATGGACATTTTCGAGTGGAGTTTTAGCAGGAAGATTACTCTAGTTTATAAAAATTCCAAATCATCCTCTTCTTCAACAAATGTTGATATAATAGTTAAACAATTTGCCGAAAACACTGTATCAAAATAGTGAATATCATTACTATTTCTATCTATAAATAATGCAATAATCCAATCCTCTAAATCATTTACAATAGAGAGAAGCATTTTTGAAAGTAAAACTCTTTTCTCATTATTTAATAAAATATCTTGCTCTAAATTTTCAAGAAAATCGATTAAAATAGAAAATGCTCTACTGACAACATTAAAAAGAGCCATAGAGTCTACAAGAGCAGTAAAACTATATATATAAGTAAGTATCTCTTTTATAGAGTTATATCCATCTTCTAAAGTTTGACTTTTTTCAAAATTATATATTTCTGTATTCAAACAACCCAAACTATCTAAAAAATCTTCTATTTTATCTTCATAGCTTGGGTCTAATTCTGATAAAAATATTTCAGGTGTTATCTTTTCAGAGAGAGAGTAGTTTCTATCTTCAACAAATGTTTCTTCTAGCTCTTGTTCCAAATCTGACAATGATTTTATCTCCGTAGAGGAGGATATAATCTCTACCTTAGCAATATCTTCAGATACTGTTTCAACCTCTTTATGAACTATTTTAAGCATTAAAAAACTATCATATATATTGTCAGTTTTATAATTTAATATATTCAAATCATATTTTTGATAAAGTCTTTCATATATATCATCTTCAAACTCTTTCCTATGTGGAAGGGTAATATAATAGTTATTGTCATTCTCTTCTAAAATAATACTATTTACTATACCATGCTTTATCATTAAAGACTCTAGTTCATAAATATACTGTATTGTCGTATCACTTTTATATATATCAAAAGTATCTCGTATCAGATATTCCCAAAACTCTAAAAGGTCATTCTCTTTCTCTATAAAAAACTCTATTTTACGTTTATAAATCTTTTTAGAAAATAGATTTATCGCTTTTCTATTGTATCTGTTTTGACGACGTATGTGAAAATCAACAAAAACTTTTAGTTGTGCTGTAAAAATTTTACCATTTAATGGTTTAGATGTATAATTTGTTGCTCCACTATCCATAACACGAGTAACATCCTCTTGAGAACTCAGTGCTGATAGAACTAAAATTGGGACTGTTTTATTAAACTTACGTACCTCTTTTATGAACTCTATTCCATCCATTTTAGGCATCACTATATCTGATAATATAATATCTTGGTTCTCTTTTTTAACCATATCTAAGGCTATCTGCCCATTGGTAGCTGTTGATATATTTAGATTTAAAAAAGGATACTCCTTACTGATAAACATATCTACAATAGATACTAATATATCTAAAATTACCTCTTCATCATCTACTATTAATATATTAAATTTCATCTGTTATCTCTTCTAATGGTTTAGGTTTTCCAAAATAATATCCTTGAGAGTACTCAATATCTAAATCTTTAAGAAGTTCATAAATCTCTTTTTTTTCAACATATTCTGCAATAATTTTTATTTTTTGACTTTTAGCAAAAGTAATTAATGTTTTAACAACAGCCAATGAATAATCATCATCTAAAATATTTTTAATAAGAGACTCATCTATCTTTAGTATATCAGGTTGATACTCAAGTATATGTTCAAAATTAGAGTATCCTGCACCAAAATCATCAATAGCAATCCGTACTCCATACTCTTTTTTTACACGTGTTATAAACTTTTTAACACTATTCATATCTTTAACATTTTCATCTTCTAAAAGTTCAAAAATAACTCTTGAACTATTCTCTTTATTTTTTTCTAAAATATCAAAAATAAAATTAGATATACTCTCTTTCTCTATATCTAATGCAGAAAGGTTCATACTCACAAATTTATCTGTTTTTTTTAGTGCTTTAAAAGAGTTTTCCAAAACAATTTTAGTGATTTGAGATGAAAATTTTCCCTGTTTTGCTATATCTAAGAAAAGAAAAGGAGATAATACCTCTTGATTTTCATCCACTAAACGAACTAATGATTCATACTTTACTATTTTTTGAGTTTTATTATCTATAATTGGTTGAAAATAGGAGATAATTTGATTATTATTAATAGCATTATTTACAAGTTCCAGTGTTTTTATATTTTGTTGAGATTTTTCATACTCTATCGAAGCAAGATTATTTGCACATATATAATTTTGTTTTGTATTCTCAATAGCTTTTAAACCCAATAAAGCATTATCTAAAACATTATTTTCATAAGAGAAACTCATCTGAACAGAAATGTCATATACAATACCATCCATTTTAAAATTTTCATCATCGATTTTATAGATTATCTCTTTTATACTCTGTTCTATATCCTCTACCCTTGCCATATCTCTAAATAACGATTTTTTCTCTTGAGAAAAAGCAAATTTTCCCTCTCCCAACAAAAAAACATCATCAAAGAAAAAATAATTTTTCATAATCTCAAATAAAAAAATAGAAAAACTTTTCTCTATTTTCATTATTATTTTCTTTCCATAAAATTTATTTAAAATATCATAATCTATTATTTTAGCTAAAATTAAAATTGGCTCTTTTTTTAACTCTAAACTTTTTTGATATTGTGTAGATAAAGAACATCCTGCTTCTACTTGTTGTTGTAGTTTTATCTTTTCAGTAACACCTCTTAATGTCGGTAATAATTGTGATATATCTATCGGTTTTAGAACATAACCTGCAACACCTATTTTAATACTTCTCACAAAGTAACTTGCTTCATTGTAAGCAGAAAGAATTAAAATAGGAATATTTTTATCTATTTGACGGATTTTTTCTATCATATCTAAACCATTTAAACGAGGCATATTAACATCTGATATAATAATATCTATCTCATTTTCTTGAAATTTTTCATATCCATCTTGTCCATCAATAGCAATAACAACATCAAGAAAGAATTCATCAAAAATCAGTTTTGTAGCCTCTCTTGAATCTTTATTATCTTCAACATATAAAAGTTTTAGATTTTTTGAGTAAAGCATCACTTCATTTAAATCATCCATATATTTAATCCATCCTAATTAGTTACTTTATGTTTTTTATCAATTCTATTTAAAATACAATATAATGGGACGAAAAGTCAAGATATAGATTGATAAATCATAATTTCAGTTTAATATCGCTACTTTATGATACTTATTTCTACTCAATAAAATTTTATACAAATAGATATAGAACCTAAAAGATTAACCACATCTTAAACCATTCTCTTCAATAATACGCTACAATTTTCCTAAAATAGATTATCTCTCTAAAACAAAGGCAAAAAATGGCAAAAACAGTTACAATTATAGATACATTTGGTTTCTTCTTCCGTAGTTTTTACGCACTTCCTCAACACCTAAAAAATAAAGATGGTTTTCCTACTGGTCTTTTAACTGGGTTTACAAACTTTATATCTACTCTACAAAAAGAGCATAATAGTGACTATATAGTTTTTGCCATAGATACAAAAGGTGATACTTTTAGAAATGAGATAGACTCTAACTATAAAGCAAACCGTAAAGCCCCACCACCAGAACTTACTATGCAACTTCCTATCGCCATAGAGTGGATAGATAAGATGGGTTATAAAACTTTAGGGATGAGTGGGTATGAAGCTGATGATATGATAGCGACCGTTACTCATCTAGCAAAAGAGAAGGGTTACACTGTTCGTGTTGTTTCTCACGATAAAGACCTTTACCAACTTATAGAGGATGGGAAAGTTACTATCATAGATGCTGTGAAAAGAAAAACTATGGATGAGTCCTCCTGTTTTGAGAAGTATGGTGTAACTCCTAAACAGTTTATAGATTATCAATCTATTTTAGGAGATAGTGCCGACAATGTTCCTGGTGTGAAAGGGATAGGAAAAGTGGGTGCTGAAAAGCTTTTAAAAGAGTTTGGAAATCTTGATGCTATTTATGAAAATGTAGAGTCTATAAAGGGTGCAAATCAGAAAAAGTTGATAGCATCTAAAGAACAAGCATATATGTCTAAAGAGTTAGTAACTTTAAAACAAGATGTTTTTGAGAGTATAGATTTTGAAGAGTATAAGATGGATGTTGAGAACCCATTTTTAAATATTTATGATGAACTTGTTAAGTATGAACAAAACTCTATTTTAAGAGTAATTCATGCTAAAAATATGGTAAAAGGTGCTTTAGATAGTTCTACAAATAAACCACAAGTAGAGTATATAGAAGAGTTTATATTTGAAACACCAAAGTTAGAGTTTACAACAACACTCCTTACAGATGCTAAAGAGTTAAACAAGATAATCTCAACTCTTAAAGAGGATACTCTTATAGCTTTTGATACTGAAACAACTGGTCTTGATTATGAAAATGATAAACTTGTTGGGTTTAGTTTTGCTTTGAATGAGAGTGAGGCTTACTATGTTCCTTTTGGGCATTTTTATCTTGGTGTTCCTGAACAGATAGCTGAAAAAGAGATAAAAATAGCTATGAGAAAAATTTTTAAATCTCAAGTAGTAGGACATAATATAAAGTTTGATATGCACTTTGTCAGTCGATTTTTAGAGGATGATAGCTTAACTATTCACTCCGATAGTATGATTTTAGCGTGGCTTATAAATCCTGAAAGTGCATTATCTTTAGATAAACTCTCCGACGCTCTTTTAGGTCATACTATGGTATCTTTTAAAGATACTGTAAAAAAAGGGGAAACTTTCGCATCAGTTGCACTTGAAGATGCTTCTAAATATGCTGGAGAGGATGCACTTATAACGTACAAACTCTATAAACTCTTTTTACAAAAGTTAGAGTTACAAGATGCTCGACATCTTATAAAAGAGGCACAAGATGTTGAGATACCTTTTATAACTACAC
>Ga0256827_10001805_pt1 | contig 13817 bp, 10 predicted proteins | sample CV84metaG_FD_185977 | JGI IMG/M metagenome (GOLD analysis project Ga0256827, IMG submission 185977) | Hydrothermal vent microbial communities from East Pacific Rise, Pacific Ocean - CV84 | ecosystem: Environmental > Aquatic > Marine > Hydrothermal vents | place: Pacific Ocean: East Pacific Rise... | reverse complement strand
TCAAATACATATTCCAATGTATCTTGATCAAAAACCTCTTTTGTAATACTATCAATCTCCCATTTAGCATACTGTAGTTTATGGTTTATACTTAATGTAACATTTACAGGTGACACATCATCATGCAAACTGTACTTTATTTCAACTTGAGCTGGTTTCTCATCCTTTTTACAAGAGTTAAATAATGTAAAAAGTGATAGTGCAATCAAAAGAGTATGTTGTGTGATTCTCATAATTCTTAGTTTATATTTATCATTATAGAGCCCAATCTACCATTAAATTAATTATAGAGTCACATGACATTACTAATTTTGGGTTATTCATTCTTTGGTTGAAATATAAAGGTTCTATATCACTATACAAACTAGCGTAACAATTATTACTATTTTTACCATAGAATACAATTGCTAATATTTGATAATCATCATCCCACACTTCAAAGTCACCAATATTTAAAACAATATGGTTGCTAAAAAAGATAGTATCTTGACTTAATAATTCTGATTTAGAATAACAATATTTATACCTTACACTATCACCATTATCATAATACTCTATTTTCAACTCTACACTATCCTCAACAATATTTATATCATTAAAAGGAGTAAATAGAAATCCATAAATACGTAACTTTCTTGCTATTTTAGGAATTGGGATATCTATAGAACTGTTATAAACTTCATTTTTGAGACCTTCAGCAATTAACTCAACACTCGAAATTCCGCTATGCTCAAAAACATAATCAAGAGAATTTTGATAATTTAGCTCATAAATATTACTATCAACTTTCCACTTAGCATAACTCAGATTCTTATTACAAAATATTTTAGCATTTACCGGAGACACATCATCATGCAAAATATACTTAATTTCAACTTGAGTTGATTTTTCATCTTTATTACAAGAATTTAATAAAGTGAATAGCAAAAGAATAATTAAAAGTATCTGTTGCGAAAATTTCATAATTTATTAATTGTTAAAATTGTTTATTCGGTTATTCGTTTATTCGGTTATTCGTGTATTTGATTATTTGATTTTAATTAACTCGTCAAACTGAGTGATTTTGAAAAAATCGCATCGAAGGCTGACAATTCTTAATTATATTCAAAAACTTCCCTTGTCATTTTTCCCCGCCCTAAAGGGTGAATACCAATGAAAGTTTTTTATAATTAATTCTAATGCGAAACCTCTCCTATTTCATCGGGATTATGCTTGTGTTTAAACAATATAGCAAAAGCAATAGCAATTACTAATGAATATATTGCAAAAGTAACCCATATTCCTTGCCATTGGAAACTGCCACTATCATTTTTAAAGAACGAATCTATTATCCATCCACTAGCTTGGGCTCCAAATATTGCTCCAAAACCATTTGTCATCATCATAAATACACCTTGTGCACTTGCTCTAATACTTGAATCCGTTTGTGTTTCTACATATAACGAACCAGAAATATTGAAGAAATCGAATGCCATACCATATACAATATTTGATAAAATAATCATCCATAAGAATTCTGAAGGATTTCCATAACCAAATAATAGGAATCTCAACACCCAAGCCAACATACTCATTAGCATTACTTTCTTAATTCCAAACCTCTTTAAAAAGAATGGTATTGCAAGAATGAATAAAGTCTCTGAAATTTGAGAAATAGACATAACAATTGCAGGATACTCTATTACAATTAAGTCTTTATATGCAGGTATTTTAGCAAAATCGTGTAAGAAAGTATCTCCATACATATTTGTTAACTGCAATGAAGCACCTAAAAGCATTGAAAAAATAAAGAACATTGCCATTTTAGGATTCTTAAACAATGTAAAAGCTTTTAAACCCATTGTTTCCACAAAAGATTTCTTCTCTACTGAAGTATTAATATCACATTTAGGCAATGTAAATGCATAAATACCTAAAATAATAGAAGCGGATGAAGCCACATAAAACTGCATTGCAGATGTTTCTATATGTAGTAAACTTACAGTCCACATTGCCACAATAAAACCAATAGTACCAAATACTCTAATTGGAGGATATACTTTCACTACATCCATATCTGCCTTATTTAAAGCAGAGTATGCTACAGTAATAGAGAGTGAAATTGTAGGCATATAGAATAACATATTCAGAAACATTACCCAAAAGAAAACTGATGGAGAATCAACTTGCGGTATAAAAAACAAAACTGCAGCTCCTATTAAATGAAAAATCCCCAATAGTTTTTCAGCATTTATCCATCTGTCAGCAATAATACCAGCAATGGCAGGCATTATAAGTGAAGCATATCCTAAAGTTGCGAATATTGCACCAAACTCAGTTCCAGACCATTGTTTATTCTGAAACCAATAGCCACCAATAGTAATTAACCATGAACCCCAGATAAAAAACTGAAGGAAATTCATTAATATTAATCTATTTTTTAAACTCATAATTCTAATTTTCTTTGCATTAAATTAATTAGTGATTAGCCCTATTAATAGCCTTCTTCTTTTAAGCGCTTAATTTCATCTCTAACTCTCGATGCTTCTTCATAATTCTCTTGGCTAATTAACTCTTCAAGATACTCTTCTAACTCACTAAGTGTCATTGTTTCATTACTATTATCTTCTAATTCCAATTCCTCATTTATTTCATCCTCTTTTTCTTCCTTCATGGCTGTTTCCTTAATAACATCATCATCAGCATATATTGCACATTTAAATCTAACAGCTATTGCTATTGCATCTGATGTTCTAGAATCAATTTCAAATGTCTTAACTCCATTATTAAGCTTTATTACAGAATAAAATACTCCCTGACTAAATCTATTAATACAAACTTCTGTTACAACAATATCGTAAGGAGCTAATAAATTCATAATTAAGTCATGTGTAAGAGGTCTACTTGGACTCATACCTTCTAGTTCTATGGCAATGGCTTGCGCTTCATAAGCACCAATAATTATGGGGATACGCATATCTGTATCTTTAACCCCAAGTATAAGTGCAAATGTATTGTGTTGCGAGTTGCTTGATGAAATCCCAATTACCTTTAGTGCTTTTCTTCCCATAAAACAAAGATTCTTAATTGATTTATTTAATAATATCTTTACCCAAGATACATTATTATTTAATCCTTAAAAATAGAAAAAAATGAGTTTCTAATAATGAAAAGTTACAATAATAATATCAACGATTAATTTAATGTATTATCAGAGGTTTCAGACATCCAATAAGGGAATTCATCATCCTCATCATCGTCAATTTCATCCTCAAAATATTCTTTTGGTTTTGGGGCTTCTTCTTTGAAGAAAAAAGCAAAAATCACTCCTACTACTGCTCCCATTAAATGAGCCTGCCATGAAATATTTTCTTCGGGATAGAATTCAGGAAAGAATCCCCATACCATACTACCATATAAAAAAATGATAAGCATTGAGAATGAAACTATTCTTAGTTCGCGCTTTAACAAAGCAATAGTTAAATGAAAAAATGCCAAAGAGTATACTAAACCACTTGCTCCAATATGCCAATTTTCTCTTGCAAACAACCATAGATATATACCTGAGGTTAACCACATTCCAAAGAAGACTTTTGTAGATATGCGTGGATAATAATAAAATAAGGCCGATGAAAACAGAAAAAAAGGTACAGAATTACCTATTAAATGCCCCCAATTACCATGTACTAATACTGAGGTAATAACTCCTTGCAAGCCATTAAAATGTAATGGATTTACACCTAGAAAATATAAGCTTGTGGAAAAATACCATTGCAAAAACATTACCAACCACATTAGTAATAATATTAATGAAGGAATATAAATACTCCTTAATATTTTTGCTTTTTCTTCTTTCAAATTATTGAATTAGTATTTTATTTGTGGTACTATTTTTTTCTGAGTAAAGTTTAATTAAATATACTCCTTTGGGACAGTTATCAAAGCTAAACTGATAATTATATGTCTTAATAGGTGCTGATTCATAATATTTCTTTCCTAATAAATCAAATACTTCAATTTTAGTTAATTCAATATTTGATTCAATATTAATATTTTTTCCAGTAAGTGGATTTGGATATATTCTAATATCCATCTTCTTAATTTCATTATTAACACCAATAATACTAGGCGAAAGTATTACATTTAATACAACAGCCGAATCAGTATATATTTGATAATTAGTAATAGTTTTTGAATCATAGCCTTTTGCAGAAAACATAATATCATAAGTTCCTGCATAAATTGGTCTAAAATAGTATCCTGAATCATTTGAATATACCTGAGAACTATCAACATCATGATTCAATATTTCAATCTTTGACTTAACTGCAAAACCTGTTATTGAATCTGTAGTTTGTCCTCTAAAACCATAAGTTGATTCATTAATATAGTTCAGAAATGATGGATACAAATATTCCCAAAATGAATTTAATTGATTCTCAGGAATAGTTTTTTGATCTGATATTTCTAATGTAATTTCTCTACAATGCTTAAAGTAATTCATATAATCTTGTCGACCTCCCCAAACTGAATACCACTGATAACCATTAGTATAACCAGTGCCAAACATATCGAAATAACCACTAGGTGAATTAGCTTGAGCAGTATCAGCAAAATTCTTTGCAACTTTTTTCCACCAAATATCATCAGCAGATAATGTAGCCCATGTATCCCAAGGGTAATTTGCTACTTCTTTTCCTCCATGCAAATTTGCAGACATTGTAAACTGCACACTATCAGCAAAGTTCATAAAAATATTAGTTTCTGGCTGATACGATTTTCCATCAGGATGTGGTCCATCTTCAGGATCAGGGTAATTTCTATTCAAATCCACAGCATTGGCATTATAACGAGTTGCTCCAAATACAGTGCTATCATTTGTATGATATGTTCCATCAGGATTTGCCAATGGATTGATCCATATTTCCACATTATCCATCAAATGCTTTACATATGCATCGGTATTATAATTTGACAATAAATAATCAACCAAACGGAGCATTAACAGATAACCCGTAGTTTCATCTCCATGCATAGTAGAAGTATACAGAAATTTCACCTCATTTTGATCAACATTAACACTATCACCTAGCTTAACTGCAAGTATTTTTCTTCCGCTAGCTAATGTTCCAATAGTTTGAAGTTTGCATAGATTTGGATAATCTATTTCAAATTTATGCATAATACTATCATACTGTTGATATGTTGGGTATTTATCCCATGAGAATATCAAAGATGAAACGCTTGAAGACATTTCAATATTATTCAATTTTGAAGGAGTAAGTTCTAGATTAAGAGTATTACTATTTCTTTTTATAATATTAAAGTCATTCTTATTAGCATAAAAATAAACTCTATTATTTGCTATTTTATCAAAACTTAAATGTTCAAATTCACTTTTATGAGAAAGTACATACTCAACATCATAACTAATATAGACCTCGGATCTTTCATTTAATTCTTTAGTTATTTTATTCTTAAGGTTATTTTGTGAGAATAAAGAAACCGTAATAATTAAAAATAATATTGAAAATGATAATTTCATAAAACTACGATAGCTTAATATTACTAACTAATCTTTTCAATTCATTATTCAAAGCACGATTTACCTTAACCATTGGTAAGCGTAAGTTATTCTCCAATATACCCATATGGTCAAGTACAGCTTTTATTCCTGCAGGATTTCCATCGGCAAATATTGAATTAATAATTTCCAATAATTGATAATGTATTTCTTGAGCCTTCGCCCTATTCTTATTTGTAACCATAAGATTTACCATTTCTGTAAAGGCCGCTGGATATGCATTTGCAATTACAGAAATAACGCCATCGGCACCGGTTGATAGCATCGGCAAAGTTAAAGCATCATCACCAGAAAACACTTTAAATCCTTTTGGTCTATTATTAATAATCTGCATTACCTGATTAAGGTCACCACTTGCCTCTTTTATTCCAATAATATTAGAAAAATTCTCAGCCAAATTAAGACATGTTTCTGGCAATATATTACTAGAAGTTCTTCCTGGAACATTATATAGAATAATAGGTAATGGTGTTGCCATTGCTATTTCTTTATAATGCTGATATATTCCTCTTTGATTAGGCTTACTATAATATGGCGCTACTGATAATATTGCATCAATACCTTCATTATCAATAGATTTAATTTCACAAGCTATTTGGTGTGTATTATTACTTCCCATACCAACAACTATTGGCAACTCACCTTCATTACTATCAATAATAGCATTCAAAACTGCACCTTTCTCATCAGAACTTAAAGTTGCTGTCTCAGCAGTAGTCCCCAATGCAACCAAAAAGTCAACCTTTCCTTTTTTTAAATGTTGTACTAATTTGTCCAAAGCATTAAAATCTAAATTTCCATTGCTACGAAATGGTGTAACTAATGCAACGCCTGTTCCTGAAATATCTTTCTTCATATTATTGAGTCTTAATTAGTTCTAAGTAGTGTAATAATTGTTTTAAAAACATATTTATATCTGAAGGAGGAATACCCTCAAGCATAAAATCATATATCAAATCATCATCTCCTTGATTAAGTCCTACTTTACAGTGAGACATTGAAGATCTTGTAATAAAACGTAAAGATGGAATTTTATCAAAATTCAAATCTATTAATAAATCAAATTCAGATTTAATAAAGTCATCAACAAAAATAGACTTGGGGAGATAAAACCAATTAATATCCTTAATTTTAATATAATTATATGAAAGAGTATTATCCAAATAATGAGGGTCTTCTTTAGTAGATATTAATCCAATAGCATTAACCTTTTTATTTAATCCACTAAAATGGCGTATTAAATGTGCTGCTCGTTTATATTTCTCTTCATCTGATGCATCAAATAATACTCCAATAGTTTTAATATCATTAAATTCCTTCAACTTCACAATTCTTTTAGAAGAAGAATTATACTTCTTAACTCCTTTTTCAAGGAAAAATAATTTAATGTTTTCTAAAAAGCTCAAAACTAGAATAGTATCTTATGTGTATTAAATAATAAAAATAAATGCAAAAAGCATTTTACAAGCGTAAAGATAATAGAAAAAGAATTCATACAAAATCATATTAATCAGCATTCAATAAAAAAGTGTAGCTAGCAATTAATCATGACAAAAATAGATTCTAATTTACATCTTAAAATCAGATATATCTCTAGGAGTAAAATTATTGATATAGCTAATATTCTTAGTTATTTCAGCTTTACCCATTCTAATAAAAATATCAGCTGACTTTCTATACTTAATATCTCGGTTGGCATCTAATAGCAATAAATATCCAAGAATTGAATATCCTGCTATCTCCACTAATCTACGAGCATGGAAGTCAACATATTCATCATCTTTATGATTATATACTTTGCGTACAATAGAAGCATAATGAGAAGTCATTTTGACTAAATAATTCTTCAGATACTCCAATCTAGGAAGTACTTCTATCTTCTCATATTCACGTAATTTCTTTAAATACGCACCATTACCAACACCACGAATTGCTGCAACAACTTGCAGCTGACTTGTTCCCTCATAAATATTTGTAATACGGGCATCTCTAAAAATTCTCTCTATCTCAAAATCCTTCATATAACCAGTTCCACCATGTATTTGTAGAGCATCAGAAGCTATTTCGTTACAATATTCACTTGAGAATAATTTCAATAATGGAGTATAGATATCTGCTAAACGCTGATAATACTTCATATTCTTTCTCTCCTCAGGCTTAAGTTTTCGCTTGGTAGAAATATTCTCGTAAATTTTATACATATCAACAAAACGGGAAGTTTCGTATAACATAGTTCTGCTAGCATCCGTTTTTGCTCTCATATTGCTAAGCATCTCATATACAGCAGGAAACTTAATAATAGGTTTGCCAAATTGCTCTCTTTCCTTGGCATATTTAAGAGCTTCTTGATAAGCAGCTTCAGAGATACCAACCGACTGAGAACCAACTCCCAAACGTGCAGAATTCATCAATGACATAACATATTTAATAAGACCAAACTTACGAGAGCCAACTAATTCCGCTGGAGCATCTTTAAAAACTAGCTCACAAGTTGGAGAACCCTTGATACCAAGTTTATTCTCAATACGGCGTACTTTCATTGCATCTTCTGCTCTATCGTAAACAAATAATGAAAGTCCACGAGCATCATTAGAGCCTTCCTCAGTACGAGCAAGAACCAATGAAATATCGGCATCACCATTTGTAATAAAGCGCTTCACTCCATTTAAGAACCATTTATTCTGCTTCTCATCGAAAGTAGCTTTAAGCTGTACTGCTTGCAAATCGGAACCAGCATCAGGCTCTGTTAAATCCATAGCTGCAGTAGCACCTGCATTAAATCTTGGTAAGTATTTATCCTTAAGCTCTTGCGAACCAAATTCATGAATAGTTTCTGCGCAATCTTGCAGTCCCCATATATTAGCAAAACCAGCATCTGCCCTACTTACAATCTCAGCAGACATAACATAAGGTACAATTGGAAAATTCAATCCATTATACTTACGAGGTAATGACATACCAAAAAGTTTAGATTGAATAATTGCATCTAAGTTCTCTTGGGTTCCCTTAGCATATTTAACTTTGTTATCAATAAGCTCTGGGCCATATTTATCTACTGACTCAGCATTAGGAGCCATTATTTCACCAGAAATTTCACCAATGATTTCAAGAACTTTCTCATAATTATCCATCGTATCTTCAAAGTCGATAGGTGCATAATCATAATTGTCTTTATCCTCAAAATTATTCTCTTTTAACTCCACTATCTCCTTCATTAAAGGGTGATTAAGGTGGAATTTTAAATCTTCGTTATCGTTATAGTAATTTGCCATAATTTTTTATCTATTTTGAATTTTGACGATAATACTTAATCATCTTCGGAATAATATCCTCAACACTACCAACAATATTATAGTCGGCAATATTCTTAATTGGAGCTTCCGCATCAGTATTTATTGAAATTATCTGTGCTGATTGATCCATACCAGCAGTATGTTGCACAGCACCAGAAATTCCACAAGCAATATAAAGTTTAGGTCTAACAGTAACACCAGTTTGCCCAACCTGACGTTCATGCTCTGCAAAACCTGAATCTACTGCTGCTCTTGAAGCTCCAACTTCTGCTCCTAATACATCTGCCAATTCATAGAGCAAATCAAAATTCTCTTTTGAACCAACGCCATAACCTCCAGAAACAATGATTTGAGCAGCTTTAATATTAATTTTCTTGGCTTCAATATGCCTTTCAATAATTTTTACTGCAAAATCAATATCATCAACATATTTCTTAACATCTAAAGATATTACTTCAGGCAATTTCTTTGATTTTACTCCCTCCTTCTTCATTACACCTTCACGCACTGTTGCCATTTGAGGATGCATATCAGGATTAATAATTGTTGCAACAATATTACCACCAAAAGCTGGTCTTATTTGATAAAGTAAATTCTTATATGTGGTATCAGTTTTCTTTACATAATGATCACCTATCTCTAAAGAAGTACAATCAGCAGTTAATCCACAACGAAGTGTAGATGCCACTCTTGGAGCCAAATCTCTACCAATAGAAGTTGCACCAAAAAGTACAATATCTGCCTCTGTTTCCTTTATTAATTTACTTACAATATTACTATGTGGCAAATTCAAATAAGGAAATAGATTCTTATCTTCAGCCGTATAAATAAAATCTACTCCATAGGGAGCAAGTTCGTTCTGTACATTCTTTAAATTTGCACCAATAACAACAGTTACCAGTTTAACTTTCAGCTCTTTTGCCAGTTTATAACCTTTAGAGCATAATTCGAGGCTCACATCTGCAATATGACCTTCTTCTGATATTTCACAATAAACAAAAACGTTTTTCTTCATTATCTGTACTTTATGCTAACCTAAAACGTGGCTGCTAATTAAACTTTTCATTAATTTATTTATCTCTGCATCAGAACCTTGAATTGTTTTACTCTCTTTCTGAGTAAAAACCACACTTTCAATCTTCTTTACCTTAGTTGGAGAACCACTTAAACCAAGTAAACTAATATCTGCTTTAAGATCATCTACTGACCATTGTTGAATTTTCAGGTATGGACGGCTTTCAAATAGCTCAATATAATCTTCATTTAGTTCTTGAAGTTCGATATCCGTTTTTGCATATTTATACTTCATAACACGCATAGCATTACGAACCCTGCACGGATAAGCACTTGAATGTACTGTTACCAAAACAGGACTTGCTGATTCTAATACCTCTACACCTTGTTCAAGACGTCTTTTTATTTGAATATTACCTTTATTAAAACCTAGAAACTCCTCGGCATAAGTAATTTGAGGAATATTTAATTTCTCAGCTACTTGAGGTCCAACCTGTGCTGTATCACCATCAATTGCTTGGCGACCTGCCAATACAAGATCGTAATCTTTTATTTTCTGAATTGCTAATGATATAGCATAAGAAGTAGCAAGCGTATCGGAGCCAGCAAATTTTCTATCTGTAATTAGAATACCTTTGTCGGCACCTCTATACATTGACTCGCGAATAATTTCAGCAGCCCTTGGAGGTCCCATTGTAAGTATAGTAATCTCAACATCTTCTCTTTGGTCTTTAATTCGCAAAGCAAATTCCAATGCATTCAAATCCTCAGGATTAAATATTGCAGGAAGAACTGCTCTATTTACTGTTCCATCAGATTTCATAGCATCTTTCCCTACATTTCTTGTGTCAGGAACTTGTTTTGCTAATACTATAATTTTGAAACTCATAATATTATATGTTTGGTTTATGATTTTAGTTATACGATTAACAGAGAAATTACCACCATAAAATCCCTATTAAGGAAGCAAATATAGAAAAAATGTAATGCTTCGGTACAATTTAGTCGTCAGACTGAGTATTTCTAGGAAAAAACTTTAGCTTTTAACAAGAAAAGTATCGAAGGCAGACTTTATCCTTTAGCCTTCAATACCCAATCCCGAGCATTAACAAATGCTTCGAACCAAGGGCTTACCTCGTCTTGTTTTCTTGTACTTGGATAATTTGCCCATTGCCAATTAAAAATTGCTCTTTCAAGGTGAGGCATCATTGCTAAATGACGACCATCTTTAGAACAAATAGCAGCAGCATTATAATCTGAGCCATTAGGATTTGCGGGATATTCTAAGTATCCATACTTAACAGGTATTGCATATTCAGATTCTAATTCTGGTAAATTGAATTTACCTTCACCATGTGCAACCCATACTCCTAGCCTACTACCTTCAAGGGATTTAAGCATGACAGAATTATTGTTTTCAATTTCTACATTAATAAAACCTGATTCAAATTTATGAGAATCATTATGCAACATTTCTGATCTATTCTTATGCTCAGGATTAACAAGATTTAATTCAACCATTAATTGGCAACCATTGCAGATACCTAAGCTTAAAGTATCCTTACGTGCATAGAAATTATCTAAAGCTTTCTTGGCTTTCTCATTGTATAAGAATGCTCCTGCCCAACCTTTTGCACTACCTAATACATCTGAATTTGAAAATCCACCAACAAAAACTATCATATTAACCTCAGTTAAATCCTCTGTTCCTGAAATTAAGTCCATCATATGAACATCTTTAACTTCAAAACCAGCATGATAAAGTGAATATGCCATTTCCCTATCACCATTCACTCCTTTTTCACGAATGATGGCTGCTATTGGGCGTTTATCTGTTTTATAATCATTGTACTTTCCTGTAAAATTCTCAGGAAAACGATAATGAAGTACTTGTGATTTGTAGTTTTTAAATCTACTATCAGCAGAATTATTTTGTGTTTGATGCTTATCGAAATAATAAGATGTTTTATACCAAACATCACGTAATTCATTAATATTCAGTTCTAATTTTTCTGAAAAATGCTTAAGATTAAATTCACGATTAGAATTAATTTTACCTATTTCGTTAAAACTTATTCCATTTCTACGCATAATTTGCAAGAATGACTTCTCATCTTCAACCTGAATAACAATAGCAGGATTCTCACTAAAAAGAACCTTTAGTAAATCCTTTTCGCCAATATCGGTAAGGTCAATATCCAAGCCCATATCATTCTGAGCAAAGGTCATTTCCAATAAAGTAGTAATTAAACCACCAGCAGAAACATCATGACCTGCTATAATAATATTTTCATTTACAAGCTGTTGAACAGTATTGAAAGCCTGAATAAAATAATTAGCATCTTTAATATCAGGTGTATCCTCTCCTACTTTATTCAATGTTTGAGCAAAACTACTACCACCTAATTCAAAAGCCGATTTAGAGAAATCTATATAGTATAGCTTGCTATTTTCTTTATTCTTAATTACTGGCTCAACTATCTTATTAATATCGCTAATATGACCAACAGCAGTGATAATAACAGTTCCTGGAGAGAATACAACCTCATCATCATATTTTTGCTTCATAGAAAGAGAATCCTTACCAGTAGGAATATTTATTCCCAAATCGATGGCAAACTCACTGATAGCTTCAACAGCATTGTATAATCTAGAATTTTCACCTTCATTCTTAGCAGGCCACATCCAATTTGCACTTAATGATAAAGCTTTAATTCCATCCTGCAATGGAGCCCAAACGATATTTGTCAAAGATTTAGCAATGGCAATTCTAGAAGCTTTACGCTCATCAATTAAGGCCGCTACAGGTGCATGACCTAAGCTAGTTGCAATACCATCTTTACCTTGAAAATCTATTGCCATAGCACCAAGATTATTCAAAGGTAATTGAACGCTACCAGCACATTGTTGCTTGGCTACTCTTCCTGTAACAGAACGGTCAACTTTATTAGTCAACCAATCTTTACATGCCACAGCCTCAATGCTTAATACATTCTCTATGGATTGCTTAATATCTTCACTTTCGTAATTAATTGAATTAAAACTCTGAGTTTCAGAAGTATCTATAAGAACAGTTTTTGGAGGTTTTCCAAATAAGTATCCTAAATCTAAGTCAAGAGGATTACCATTTTTGCTGACAAAAGCAAAACGCATATCACCAGTTACTTCTCCCACTACATAGAAAGGAGCTCGTTCACGCTCAGATATTTTCTCCATAAGAGCCACATCTTCAGCTTTAATAATTAGCCCCATACGTTCTTGCGACTCATTACCAATAATTTCTTTGGCAGATAAAGTTGGATCACCCACAGGTAATTTTTCCAGTTCAATAATACCACCAGTAGCTTCTACCAACTCAGAAAGTGAGTTTAGATGTCCACCAGCACCATGGTCGTGGATAGAAACAATGGGATTCTTACCCAATTCTGTCATTGCGCGAACCACATTTTGTACTCTTTTCTGCATTTCAGGATTAGAACGCTGCACCGCATTAAGTTCAACACCGCTAGCAAATTCTCCTGTAGCAACAGAAGAAACAGCACCGCCGCCCATTCCAATACGGTAATTATCACCTCCCATTACCACTATCTTATCTCCAACATTGGGAATATCTTTTTCTGCATCCTCCTTTTTGGCATAACCAATACCGCCAGCTTGCATTATTACTTTATCGAAACCATATTTCTTTGCTTCCTCAAAATGCTCAAATGTCAATAGGCTACCATTGATAAGAGGCTGTCCAAATTTATTTCCAAAATCACTAGCCCCATTTGAAGCTTTTATTAGAATTTCTAATGGTGTTTGGTAAAGCCAAGGACGCTCTTCAATATTATCTTCCCATTTTCTATTTTCATCAGTATGACGAGGATAAGAAGTCATATAAACAGCAGTTCCGGCCAAAGGATTACTTCCCTTACCTCCTGCCATTCTATCTCTAATTTCTCCAC
>Ga0256827_10001804_pt1 | contig 13817 bp, 15 predicted proteins | sample CV84metaG_FD_185977 | JGI IMG/M metagenome (GOLD analysis project Ga0256827, IMG submission 185977) | Hydrothermal vent microbial communities from East Pacific Rise, Pacific Ocean - CV84 | ecosystem: Environmental > Aquatic > Marine > Hydrothermal vents | place: Pacific Ocean: East Pacific Rise... | reverse complement strand
GGTCAGAAAGCGCATCCATTTTAAACAAAGGAGTCTTCTTATGGCAGGAATTGAAATTATTAATGAACGAGTACGAGAACAGAGTAGCTTTATTCCCACACTTAAATCGGAGATTGCTAAGGTTATTGTGGGGCAGGAGTATTTGGTGGATCGACTGATTATCGGGATGCTTGCCAATGGGCATGTGCTGTTGGAGGGGGTGCCCGGATTGGCGAAAACGCTGACAATTAATACGTTGGCGCAGGCTATTGATACGTCGTTTCAGCGGATTCAGTTTACGCCGGATTTGCTGCCTGCTGATTTGATTGGTACGCTTATTTATAATCAGAAGGAGGGGGATTTTCTGATTCGTAAGGGGCCTGTTTTTGCGAATGTTATTTTGGCGGATGAGATTAACCGTGCGCCAGCGAAGGTGCAAAGTGCGTTGCTTGAGGCGATGCAGGAGAAGCAGGTGACGATTGGTGATGAAACGTTTGTTTTGCCTCGACCGTTTTTGGTGATGGCGACGGAAAACCCGATTGAGCAGGAGGGAACTTATCCGTTGCCGGAGGCGCAAGTGGATCGTTTTATGTTGAAGTTAAAGATTGGTTATCCGTCGATTGAGGAGGAGCGCCGTATTTTGGATCGGATGGCGCATACCAAAATTGATATTGAGATTAAGCCGGTTATTCACGCTGATGATATTCTTAAGGCGCGTGAGATTGTGGATGAAATTTATATCGATGATAAAATTAAGGATTACATTCTTTCGATTATTTTTGCGACGCGTGAGCCGGAGAAATATAATGTACAGATTCGTGAGTTTGTTCGCTACGGTGCTTCGCCGCGTGCTACGATTAATTTGGCGATGGGTGCTCGTGCACATGCGTTTATGCAGGGGCGCGGGTATGTTACGCCGCAGGATGTAAAGTCGATTGCTCCAGATATTTTGCGGCATCGCTTGATTGTTTCGTATGAAGCGGAGGCGGAAGAGCTGACTAGCGAAGATCTGATTGAGAAAATCTTAACGGAAATTCCTGTTCCATAATTGATTGATTTATGCACATGACACTTGACCATAAAGAGTTGCTGAAGAAGGTTCGCCGCATTCAGATTCGTACGAAACATGCGGTAAACGATCTTTTTGCAGGGCAATATCATTCTACGTTTAAAGGGCGCGGAATGGAGTTCGACGAGGTGCGTGAGTATATTCCGGGCGACGATATTCGGTCGATTGATTGGAATGTAACGGCGCGAACGGGCTTGCCGCATATTAAAAAGTTTGTGGAAGAGCGCGAGATGACTGTGATGCTTGTGGTGGATGTGAGTGCTTCAAATTTGTTTGGAAGTTCTAGTCAGCTTAAGCGGGATCTGATTGCGGAGGTTGCTGCGGTTTTGGCTTTTTCTGCTATTCGGAATAATGATCGGATTGGGTTGATTCTTTTTTCGGAAGAGGTGGAAAAATATATTCCGCCGGGCAAAGGAACGCGGCATGTTTTACGGCTTGTTCGTGAAATGTTGGCGCATAAGTCGGAAGGGAAGGGAACCAATGTGGTGCCTGCGCTGGATTATCTTAATCATGTGAGCAATCGAAAAGTGGTGACGTTTTTGATTAGTGATTTTATTTTTTCGGATGATTATCAGCGGTTGCTTAAGGCTACGGCACATCGGCACGATTTGATTAGCATTATTGTGGGGGATCAACGTGAAAGTGCGTGGCCTTCGGTGGGGGTGATTCATTGGGAAGATCCTGAAACGAAAAAGCGGGTGCTTGTGGATACAAGTGATCAGAGCACGAAACGTCAACTGGCTTTGCTGCAAGCGAATCGGGCAGATGAGATTGACGCATTACATCAGAAGGCGGGGATCGACACGATTCGGATTTATACGGATCAGCCGTACGATCGCCAGTTTTCTCTATTTTTTGAAAAACGAACGCATCGGAGATGATTTTGGGTTTATGAAATGTGTACGTTCCATCTTAATTTTTCTGTTGATTCCGCTTCTTTTTGCGGGGTGTAAGAAGAAGGAGGCGCCGAAGGTTATTCCGCTTGATCAATTTACAATGGAGTGGAGTTGTCCGACAAATTCAATTCATGTGGGTGATTTGGTGACGCTGAAAATCACGACGTACGCTCCGTCGAATAGTGTTATTTCGATGCCGGAAGTGGCTCGTGGGAAAGAGGTGGTTTTGTTGAATCGGAAGTGGAATGATATTCCGCGAACCGATGGATTGGTGCAGACGGAGACGCAATATACGTTGACGTCGTTTCGGTTGGGAAAACATCAGCTAACGACTAATTCTATTGTGTGTAAGATGGGCGATCGAACGGTTTCGACTAATTTTCCGCCGGTTGTTTTAGATGTGGTGACATCGCTTACAAATGCTTCTGATTTAGCGATTGCGGATATTAAGCCGGTGCAGAAATTGCCGGGTCGGATTCCGCGTTGGCTTTGGGTTGTTGTGGGTGCGGCATGTGTGGCTTTTTTGGTTGGATTGATTACGTCGAAGTGGATGAAGCGGAAGAAGTTGCCGCCTCCGACTCCTCCTCCTGTTCCGGCTCATATTAAGGCTTTTCGTGCTCTTGAATCGTTAAAAAGTAAAGGGCTTTTGGAGCAGGATTTGTGTGATCCGTTCTACACCGAACTTTCGTTGATCTTGCGCGAGTATTTGGAAGGGCGCTTCCAACTTAATGCGCCGGAGGAGACGACGGAAGAGATTGTTGAAGAGCTTTCAAAGTCGCCTGAACTTTCGGGCGCACAGCGAAATATTTTGCAGGAATTTTTGCGCCAAGCTGATTTTGTGAAGTTTGCAAAAGGAAGTGCCGAGCGTACAGCGATGGAATCGGCATTTGAAACGACGAAACAATTTGTTGATGAGACCAAACAGGATCAAAATAATGAGGTTTGAATATCCCATCTTATTACTATTACTTCTTTTGGTTCCGCTTTTTTTGTGGTGGCGGTATGTTCGGAAGCGTCAAGCGGTTGCGCCGTTTAGCGATGCAACCATTTTGGAGCGGTTGCCTAAGAGTTGGCGGGTTCGACTTCAACCTGTTTTGCCTCTGTTGTATGCGTTGGGTTTGATTTGTTTGATTGTTGCACTTGCGCGACCTCAAAAGGGCGAGGAGGGAAGCCGAAGAAATACGGAAGGGATTGATATTATTCTGCTTTTAGATTTGTCGGGTTCGATGGACATCAAGGATTTTTACTATTTAAATCAACCGATTTCTCGGCTCGATGCCACGAAGGCGGTGGTGAATCGGTTCTTACAAAAACGACCGGATGATCGGATTGGCATTGTGGCATTTGCTTCGCTTCCGTATGCGATTGCTCCGCTTACGCTGGATCATCAGTGGTTGCAAGAGCGCGTCGAGGTGTTGCATACGGGAATGCTTGATGGAAACCACACCGCAATTGGCGATGGAATGGCTTCGGCGGTAAATCGGTTGCGAGACAGCGATGCTAAAAGTAAAGTTGTTATTTTGTTAACCGATGGTGCCAACAACTATGGTCGGCTTTCACCCGAAAATGCTGCGGATGCGGCGGCGGCTTTGGGGATTAAGATTTACACGATTGGAGCGGGGGATGATCATCCTGGTGTTCCAGAGGTGGACGAGCCAACTCTTCGGAAGGTGGCAAAAATTACAAAGGGTCGTTTTTTTAGGGCACGTGATTTACAGTCGCTTAAAGCGGTTTATGCCGAGATTGATCAGTTGGAAAAGAGTAAAATTGAGGTGAATCAATTTACCCGTTATTCGGAATATAGTGCGGGATTGATTGTGGCGGGGCTACTGCTTTTATTGGCGGAGCAGTTGTTGAGTTTAAGTAAGCTGGGGAGGTTAATTTAGATGCATTGGCAAACTCCATCTGATTTGTGGTGGCTTTTAGCTCTTCTGCCGTTGTGGTTGGTTACGGGCTTGTTGATTCGTTTGCGTAAGAAACGGTTGGCTCGGGTGATGGACGAATCGCTTTGGACGACGTTGTTGCCGCTGTATTCCATCCGGCGCTTGCGGGTGAAAAATTTTGTTCGACTTCTTGCACTTGCGCTTATTATTGTGGCGTGGGCTCGACCGCAGTGGGGCTTTAGAATGGAGGAAGTGAAACAGCGGGGGTTGAGTATTTTAGTGGCGCTCGACACCTCTAAAAGTATGTTAGCGCAAGATATAAAACCCAATCGGTTACAGCAGGCTAAGTGGGGCGTGCGGGATTTATCGAAAGAGCTGAAGGGCGATCGAATTGGCATTGTGGCTTTTGCTGGAGACGCCTTCTTACAGTGTCCACCAACTGTTGATTATGCTGCATTTTTGATGTCGTTAAATGATGTTTACGCCGGAATTGTTCCCGTAGGTGGAACCGATTTGGAAAAAGCGCTGCGCGTGGCAATGAAAAGTTTTAAAATTGAAAAAGGTGATGCGGATAAAGTGATTATTTTAATCTCCGATGGCGAGGGAACAACGGGGAATCCAATTGCTTTAATTCCTGAATTAAAGAGAGCTGGCATCCGTGTTTTTTGTATTGGTGTTGGAACGCACGAAGGCGAGATTATTCAAACCAGCAAAGGGCTTGTGAAGGATGAAAAGGGCAATGTAATTAAAAGTCGTCTAGATGAAAAGAGCTTGCGACGCATTGCGTTAGAAACGGGCGGTTTTTATATTCGTTCGGCACCAGGTGATTTTGGATTGGAGCGGGTCTACCGACAGGGACTCTCTTCGCTTCAACGCGCTAATTTTGAAAAGCGAAATGTGAAGGTTTGGAATGAGCGGTTCCAGTGGTTCTTGGCTGTGGCTCTTATCTTGCTTTTAATTGAAACGCTGATTCGTCCAGAGCGAAAGGGAGGAAAATCATGAGAAAACGGTGGTTTATTTTATTTCTTCTTCTTCCGCTGGTTGTGCAGGCCGAAGAGACCCCTCGTTCGGCGATGCATAAAGGGTTAAAGGCTTACAAAGCGGGCGATTACACCAATGCCGTCTCTTTCTTAAAGAAAACGGTTTTAGAATTCCCGGGCATCGGAAATTATAATTTAGGTAACGCCTACTATCGATTGAAGGAGTACGAAAAAGCGGCACAAACATTTAATGAGGTGTTGCGCTCTCCGGATTTGGCTCTTCAGGCGAAGGCGTACTACAACCGAGCAAACGCACTTTTTTCGCAAGCCACAAATATTACCGATATAAAGCAGAGCAATCGAGCCATTGAGTTTGCTTTTCAAGCGGAAGATTCGTACGAAAAAAGCCTCTTGCTTAATCCGCACGATTTGGACGCCAAACAAAACTTCGAGCGGGCGCGTAATTTGCGGATGCAACTCGAATTTAAAAAAGGAAAATGGTACTACGATCAAGCCGATGCGTTGCTGAAAAAATATAAAGCAAAAAAGGCGAAGCAGTTGTATTTGCTGTCGAAAAAGGAGTTTACTCATCTGTTGAAGGATTTGGATCCTTCGTACACCTCTGCAAAAGATTACATAAAAAATATTGATCAAAAGTTAGCGATGCTCCAAAAATCGGTGGAAGATGCACGCGCTAATTTAGATAAATCGCTTCTGTTTATTAAAGATTATCAGTACGCCCTTGCGGCAAGAGCGTTAACGCAACTGCCCCCTGAGTTTCGTTACGCCTTTGATTTGGAACCGGAGCTTAAGAAAAAGTATGAGGAGATTATCAAGAAGGATTCTCAGGTGTTAAAAATTATTAAGGATCTCTCAAAAAAGAATCTAAGCAAATGAAGATACTACGTTACATTTTATGTTTAATTGGGCTGCTGGGTGCGTCAAGTTTTGCGGATGACACCAATCAGATCGACACGCTCTATTTCCATCCCGCAGCAAGTCACTATATTAAGGGCGATATAAAAACCGCAAAGAACCTTGTGGATAAAGGCTTGTCTATTGAGCCGAAGAACCCCAAATTACTTCGCCTTAAAGATCTTCTAAAACAACAAAAAAAGAAGAACCAAAACAAAAATAAAAATCAGAAACAAAACAAGAACCAAAACAAGAATCAGAAAAATCAGAAGAACAAGGACAATAAAAAACAGGATCAAAACAAGAAGAAGCAGGATCAAAATAAGAAAGACCAAGATAAGAAGAACCAAAATCAGAAGAATGGCGGTCAAAAGGATCAACATCCCAACGAGCAAAATCAGCCAGCTTCTCCTCAAAAAAAGAAGATGAGTAAAGACGAAGCCAAACAACTTTTAGATGCGATGAAACAAGATGAAAAACAGAAGCGATTGCAATTAATTCCGGTTCGTGGAGCACCTGTAAAAGTGGATAAGGATTGGTAAAAAAATCAGATGAAAATTGTAACGACACATTTTAAAGGATGTTGTAGACCGTTGGTCTTCCTTGTTCTTTTTCTGCTTCCTGTTTTTGGATTTGCAGCGGATGTTCATGTTTCTCTTGAACCTCAGCTCATCAGTTTAATGGACCGGGCGGTGCTGAAAGTGACGTACGAAGGGACACGTGGCGGGGAAATAACGATGCCCGAGATCGATGGATTAAATTTTCGCTACCAAGGAAAAACGTCGAATACAACTTTCATAAATAGGCAACAGTCGACTTCTGTTGTTTATACGTATATTGTTACGCCGTCCAAAGTTGGCGATTTTGATATTGGCCCAATTCGCTGTAAATATAAGGGGAAAACGAAAGCGTTGTCGGTTAAATTACGCGTCATTAAACCGGTAGATGATAAGGAAGCTCAAACGCTTTCGGATCTGCTTTTTTCTAGGGTTTCAAGTGATCGGTCTGCCCCGTACACGCACGAGCCTTTTACAATCACGGTTAAGATCTACATCCGTGATGGTGTTCGTATTGGCGGATCCATTGGTTTGCGTGGCGGGATGCCCGAAAATGGAATCGATGGCGATTATAAATGGGAAATTACGGATCGTGGTCAGGAGGTTGTGAATGGGCATATTTTTAGAACGCAGACGTTGAAGACAACCATTTCAACACTCCGATCTGGAACGTTTACATTTAAACCCGAGGTGCAACTTAATTTGGTTATTCCTCGGCAAAATCGGCGTTCGCTCGGTTTTTCTGATCCCTTTTTTGGGGATATGTTTGGTGTCACAGAAACACATCCAGTAACGCTCGATTGCAATACCATTAAGGTGAACGTGCAACCCATCCCCATGAAAGGTCGCCCTAAAAGTTACACGGGGGGCGTGGGCGTTTTTAATTTTCATGTGGAAATTGGGCCCAAAAAAGTTAAGGCGGGCGACCCGATTACGATTAAAACCAAGATCAGCGGAACGGGGAATTTAAATCAAATTACAGCACCCAAAATTGCCACAAATCCAGATCTGAAGTGGTACGATGCCCGAGTGGTTCCAAGCAAAGTGCCTGGAGTCGTCTGTTTCGAGCAAGTATTGATTCCTTCGTCGAGTCGGGTGAAAGAGATCCCCAAAGTTTCCTTTTCGTATTTTAACACCACCACGGGTGATTTTCGAACACTCACGCAAGGCCCGTTTCCGGTGACGGTTGAACCTTCGTCGAATCGAGTGGCTCAGTTGGTTTCAAACACCTCTTCCATCAAACCGAAAGAGCAACCCAAGACCGAAATAATTGGGCGCGATATAACCTACTTAAAACCTGCACCGCCTCGCTGGGTTAAGGTAAATCGGCAACCTTTCTACAAAAAAATGAGTGTTCAAATTCTGTTGGCTGTTCCCCCTATCTTATTGCTACTAATTTCGTTAATTACCGCTCGTCGTGAAAAATTGGCAGGAAATCGCGCGCTGGCTCGCCGTCAAAAAGCACCCAAAGCGGCGCGAGAAAATATTCAACGCGCCCGACAGGCGTTGCGCAAAAAAGAGGATGCGCTCTTTTATGAAGCACTGTGGAATGCGCTGGCCGACTATTTTGGGCACCGCCTTAATCTTGCGCCAGGCGAAATTACGCTTGCAACCGTTCAAACTCATTTTCCTTCCCAAACCGAAGTGCTGCAAACGCTGTTCGAAACCATTGAACACCGCCGTTACGCTCAAGGAGCTGCTTCAAGTGATGCCGATAAAAAAGAGCTTCTTAAATTGCTAGAGTCCACCCTTAGAGCATGTGAAAGGATAAAATTATGACCCGAAATCTGTTCGCCATTTTTATTTTTCTTTTTTCGATCTCCCTCTCTTTTGGAGAGCCGGCCGCAGCGGTTGCACAATTTTCTGCGGCTAAAAAAGCGTTTAATGCCAAGCAGTACGACCGCGCCATTTCTCTTTATAAAAGTATAGAAAAACAAGGGTTTGTTCTGCCCGAAGTGGAGTACAATTTGGCGAATGCTTACTTTAAAAAAGGCGAGCTTGCCGATGCCGTTTTGCACTATCGAAGAGCCTGGTACGTCGAACCAAGGGATTCCGACATTCAGGCAAATTTAACATTCACACTTAATGCGGCCGGTGCGGCATCTCCTAAAAAATCGTGGGCCGATCAACTCCTTTTGTTGCTCTCAAAAGCCGAGTGGGAAACCGTTGCGCTAGGTGCTTACATCGGTATTTTTGTTTTTCTGCTTCTTGCGCAACTCATTCGCCCAGCACGATCTATTTTACGAAAAATGGCACTGCTTCCTCTTGCGATTGTACTCCTTGCCAGTGGCGGGTGGTTTTGTTGGAATCAGTACAAAAAAAAGCCAGAAGCGGTGGTGGTCACAACCGATGCCACAACGCGTTACAGCCCCGTAGAAAAAAGCACCCCTCATTTTAATATTCCTTTTGCCGCAATTGTTCGTGTTCAAAATTATTCCGAGGCGAAGGATTGGGCGCAGGTGAAATATAACAACGAAATGGGCTGGATTAAAACCAAGTATATTAAAACAATTTTACCTTGAAATAACACAATATTTAACTACTGTGTACCGCATGAATATGAAAGGACGATTAAATAAAAGAAAGCAACCCATGATTCTTTGGTGGGTTGCCATTATCTCGCTCGGCGTTTCTGTTGCCATTTATTATGCGCTTGCAAGCCAAGCAGATTTTGATGCAGACATGAGGCAGCGCCGTCTTTTCCTTCCGTTAATCGGGGTTATCATTGCGGGCATCTGCCTCATTGCCGGAACATCTCATCGCTGGTTCGGAAAATAATGAAAGCCGATATCGAATGGACCGAAAAACTCGACGGCGGTGTAAAACGGAAAATCCGAATCACCTTCTTGGGTAAAGGAAATATGAAGTGGCAAACCAAACGTTCCGACGAAGAGCGTTGGGATTATGACACGCCGCCTTCTCCCGAGGATTGGGAAACCCTCGAAGAGAAGGTCGAGGCGCTGTATAATCGGCGGCGAACCCCATTTAAAAATCTAGAACTCGTGCGAACACTTCGCAAAAAGGCGGGCGCATGAATATTCCCATTCATGGCGAATATATTGAACTGTGCAAACTCTTAAAAGTCGCCAACTGGGTTCAATCCGGCGGCGAAGGCAAAGAGGTGGTTGCTCAAGAACTCGTAAGCGTGGACGGTCAGATCGAAACCCGAAAACGATGTAAAATACGCGTCGGACAAATCGTCGAATTTAACGGAAACCAACTCAAAACCGTTGCTCTAGAATCAAAATAGCCGCTCTTTTCTCTAACGTTAAAATGGTTGTTTTTTTTGTCGTTATTTGAGTCGATCTAGGCTATATTCCATATATTACTAAATCCGCATAAGCGAATAAATGGAGTTTTTTATGAGCAAAATTAGAATCGACCACGTTTTTACCTCAGAATCTGTTTCGGAAGGTCACCCCGACAAAATTTGTGACCAAGTCTCGGACGCTATTTTAGATGCCTGTTTGGCGCTCGATCCAAAAAGTCGAGTGGCCTGCGAAACATTAGTTACCACGAATCTCCTTGTAAATGCCGGCGAAATTACCTGTAAAAAATGGGATCAAATTAACCCCGAATCAATTGTTCGAGAGGTGGTTCGCTCAATTGGCTACGACCGAGAAGAACTTAAGTTTTCGGCCGATACCTTTGAATATATTAACCGACTACACAAACAATCTTCCGACATTTCCCAAGGCGTAACCGAAGGGGAAGGGCGCTTCCAGGAGCAAGGGGCAGGCGATCAAGGCATGATGTTTGGTTACGCAAGCAATGCAACCGAAGAACGGATGCCCGCACCCGTTGCATATAGCCACCGCTTATTAAACGAACTCCAAAAAATTAGAAAAGAGGGCGTGCTTCCCTATTTGCGACCCGACTCGAAGGCCCAGATTTCTATTCGCCATATTGACGGAAAGCCTTGTTCAATTGAAACCGTAGTACTCTCGCATCAAACGGACGACATCGACGCCAAACAAATTGAATTGGATCTTACCGAAGTTTGTAGACAGGTTTTAAACCCAACCGGGTTACTCACCGAAAAAACAAAATATTTTATTAATCCTACCGGAAAATTTGTGATTGGTGGACCTCATGGAGATGCGGGATTGACGGGGCGAAAAATTATTGTCGATACCTACGGCGGTGTGGGCAGCCACGGAGGAGGCGCTTTTTCAGGGAAAGATCCTTCAAAGGTCGATCGCTCTGCAGCGTATTACGCCCGATATGTCGCCAAAAATATTGTGGCATCTGGCCTAGCAGACAAATGCGAAATCCAAGTGGCTTACGCTATTGGAGTGGCAGAACCTCTAAGCATTAACGTCGACACATACGGAACCGGAAAAGTGAATGATCAAAAAATAGAGGCCGTTTTACGAGCCAAAGAAATTTTTGACTTCCGTCCAGCCGCACTTATTGAAGATCTTGGGTTGCTCACCCCAAAAGGGTGGAGTTATCGCGAATCTGCCGCATACGGCCATTTTGGGCGACCTCAATTCCCCTGGGAAAAAACAGATCGAACCGAAGACCTCCAAGCAGCATTAGCTTAAAAATATTTTTATTTACAAGAGCCGCATGGAAAAAGGATGGAGTTCTTTTTACGTGCGGCTTACTGGGGTCTATTTCTTGGCTTTGCGGTGCCGGTGTTTGGGGTCGCATTCAAAGTTGGCGAGGGCAGGGGTGAAGTATTTTTTTGGAGAGAGGGTGTCGTGATAAACGCCAAGGGTGCGGATGGTTGGGCAGGCTCGGGCTTTGAGAATGGTGAGGCGAAGGCGGGTGGTTTTGCAGAGGGGTACGCGATCTAGCTTGCGTCGACCAATGGTGAAGCCTTGGTTGAGGGTTTTCCATTTTGATGTGGTAGCATCCCAGCTTTCGAGTTTGTATTTGGCAATGCGCTGACCGAGTGCAATCTGTTCTTCCATTCGAATTACGTTAAAGGTAACTGGTTTTTCCCACGTCAGGGTTAAGGTAGCGGTGATTACGCCGTCTTCGCTTGCCCAGTAGGTTTGTAGGTCGTTGTCGATTGCCTTTTCTGCCGAAAATTCTGAACTGCGTTCGTTGGTTGCGGTGATGGTTGCGGTTTGGGCTAGATCGGTTTTGAAGATGGTGTTGAGTGCGTTGTGGAACTCTTTGAGGTGGGCAACCCACGCATCAGAAAATCGGCCCTCTTTGTTTGGGGGAACATTGAAGAGAAGGACGGAACCTCGACCGACGGAGGTGTAGTAGTTGTTTAACATCTCTTCGAGTGGTGTAGGATCTTCATCTACCCAAAACCACATGCTCATGGTTTTTGGATCGCATTCCACTGGGAACCAAACGCGTTTTTCGGTGCTGTTTTGATCGGGGGCGGGGTAGACATTCCAGTTGTTTAAAGGGGCGAGAGCAAATTCGTTTCCGACCCAGCGCGCATCTTCCGTAATGGGTTTTATGCGTGGACCTTGTTTGATAATCGCATGAGGTTGGAGGGTGCGTACTACTTTAATGATGCTACTCCAGTCGTCGATCATTGCGCGGTTTCCATCGAACCACATTTCATAAATAGGACCGTAGTTGGAGAGGAGTTCGGTGAGCTGTTTTCGATAAAATGCGGTGTAGGCTTTTTTGTTGGTGTTGTAATTTTTTTGGCTACGATCCCACGGTGAGCAGTAGACTCCAAATTTAATTCCTTCTTCTTTGCACGCATTGGAAAGGTCGCGTACTACATCGCCTTTTCCGTTTTCCCATTTGCTGTATTTTACGCTGTGTTTGGTGGTGGCGGTGGGCCAAAGGCAGAAGCCGTCGTGGTGTTTGGCTACGAGAATCATTCCTTTAAATCCGGTTTCTTTTGCCACTTTTGCCCACTGTTTGCAGTCGAGGTTGGTGGGGTTAAAGGTGTCGGGGTTTTCGTCGCCGTGTCCAGTTCCGAGTCCAGTAAAGGTGTTCATTCCAAAATGAACAAACATCGTTACATCATCTTCGTGCCACGCAAGTTGATCGGGCGAAGGAAGGGGACCGATGGGTTTCGGAGGGGGGGTCGTGGAACATGCGGTTAAAAAAGCAAGTATGGGTGCAACAATAAATAATCCTATTTTCATTTTTTCTCCTTCCATGATGGGGCTGTTTTTTTTATTTCATTAAAGATATTGTTTAATTTGATGACCATATTTTGGAGGCATTCGGGCTGTTTTTTGGACAGGTCGGAAACCTCCATCGGGTCGGTTCGTAAATTGTACAGTTCAGGTGAACGAATTGTGGCTTCTGCAATGCCCGGGTAGCGGCCGGGCGAGTAGGGTGTTCCGCTGCGCTAATGCCGAGAACAAAAGTTAAAATAAAGCCAAAAATCGCCACTCGTTTCTTATTCATCTTTATCCTTATTTTTCAATCGGTTTAAGAGTAACCGCTCGTAAGTTAAATAGATTTTTAGAAGCAAGTTCAACCGCTTTAACAGTGATGTCGTTTTCGCCAGGCTTTAGCTGTACCGTGCCAAGAAATATTTTTTTGCGAACCACATTTGGAAGCACCTTTTCTTGGAATGTTTTTTTACCCACCTTAACGATGTAAAGATTTTGACCTGCGTTTTTGTCGGCATCATATTCAATATACACTTCAAACAAAGCTGGCGCCGTAATCCGATTTTTCCAAAGCATGTAGTCCGATTTTTTCGACCAATTTTTTACATAACTGTCGCGTGCTTTTCCTGCACCGTAACGTAACTTTGACCCCTTTCGGATCCCATCAAAAACGTGAAAACGATTTACTTGAGTCGGCGAAATCAACCGAATGGGATCGGTCTTAATTTCGCCCGCAGATTCAACAACAAGCACGGGAACCAACTCTTTTGAAAGTTTTTTCGGTACCCAGATTCCAATATCGTTGCCTTTTTGCACCCCGATTACAAGTGCGGTCTTGTTGGTGTCCGATAATGCCCACACCTTTTTAACCGGGGATTTTAAGCCGCCAAGAATCAGTACATTATTTTTAGGAAAATCATGAATGTGTAGATAAATTGTATTGCCCTTCATCGTCGATTGTCCCCACGCCTGAACAGGCAGAGTGGTTCGACGTGTACCATAAATAGCTTCACCATTCACTTTCATCCAAGCACCAATCCCCCTTAGAATTTTTAAGTCAGGAGGATCGATGGTACCATCTCCACGCGGACCAATATTTAATAGTAAATTTCCTCCCCGTGCAGCGGACTTCGAGAGTAATTTTACAAAATGTTCCACTGATTTGTGCGATTTATCCATCTTGTGATAACCATACGATTCATTTGTAGTCGGGATCGCTTCCCAGTCGCCATCCACTGGATAAAATTCAGCGGGGCGGTCACACGTATTTTGATAATCACCCCCCCCCTCGGTAAATGGTTTGCGAACCAGTCGACCATTCACCACAACCCACGGAGCTGTTTTTCGAACAAACGCAAGCAGTTTTTCATTTTCCTTCGGAGAGATTTTCCCTGGGGTATCGAACCAGATAATGTCGGGGTGATAATTAAGCAGTAACTCACGAATTTGTGGCATACATTTATTCACAATATAAGAATCATGAACCGCTTG
>Ga0256827_10001803_pt1 | contig 13817 bp, 16 predicted proteins | sample CV84metaG_FD_185977 | JGI IMG/M metagenome (GOLD analysis project Ga0256827, IMG submission 185977) | Hydrothermal vent microbial communities from East Pacific Rise, Pacific Ocean - CV84 | ecosystem: Environmental > Aquatic > Marine > Hydrothermal vents | place: Pacific Ocean: East Pacific Rise... | reverse complement strand
AAGAAAACTACAAGTTACATCTACGCCAACCATTTTTATAGATGGTGCATGGGATAGAAAAAGAGAAAAATATAAAGAGTATGCAAAGTAGTATTAGATTGAGACAACCAAAAGTTGTCTCTTTTAAATTAATATTATGAATATAAACCTATTCGTTAATCATGTCGCCTAGCATAAAAGCAAGTTCTAATGCTTGAGAGGCATTGAGTCTTGGGTCACACTGTGTATGGTATCGACTAGCCAAATCACTAGCTGTAATAGCACAAGATGTACTACCTGTACACTCTGTTACATCATTTCCTGTCATCTCCAAGTGAATTCCACCAGCAACAGTTCCCATCTTTTTGTGAATCTCAAAGAATTGTGATACTTCTGATAAAATATTATCAAAATTTCTTGTCTTGAACCCATTATCTGTTTTTTCAACATTTCCGTGCATTGGGTCACATGACCATACAACATTTTTACCCTCATCTCTTACACGTTTAAGAAGTTTTGGGAAATACTCATTTATCTTTGATGCACCCATACGAACAATAAGATTTAGTCTACCCTCTTCATTTTCTGGATTTAAAGCGTCAATAAGCTCGATAAGCTCATCCTCACCCATACTTGGACCTACTTTACACCCGATAGGGTTGTTGATACCTCTAAAATACTCAATATGAGCTTCTGTTAAATCTCTAGTTCTATCTCCTATCCATAACATATGAGCAGAGCAATCATACCACTTTCCATCGTTATCATCTTTTCTTGTTAAAGCCTCTTCATAGTTTAAAAGAAGTGCCTCATGAGAGGTAAAGAGTGTAGTTTGATGAAGTTGAGGGATAATATCACTTGTTAGTCCACACGCAGCCATAAATTTCATAGAGTTATCTATTTTTTGACTTAACTCATCATACTTTTGTCCTAACTCATGGTCTTTGATAAAATCCAAGTTCCATTGGTGTACTTTGTTTAAATCGGCTAGACCACCTCTAGCAAAAGCTCTTACAAGATTAAGTGTTGCTGCTCCTTGGTTATAAGCTTTTATCATATTATGAGGGTTAGGGACTCTTGCCTCCTCTGTAAACTCTATACCATTAATAATATCACCACGATAAGATGGAAGACTAACCCCCTCTATCTCTTCAAAATCAGAAGAGCGAGGTTTTGCAAACTGTCCTGCAATACGTCCTACTTTTACAATTGGCTTTCCTGTTGCATACATCAATACCATATTCATCTGTAGCATAAGTTTAAACAGATTTTTAATATTAGAAGAGTTGAAATCAGAAAAACTCTCAGCACAATCTCCACCTTGAAGTAAAAAAGCTTCGCCTCTTCCTGCTTTTGCAAGTTTCTCTTTTAGTGTTCTTGCTTCTCCTGCAAAGATGAGTGGTGGATATTCGCTTAGAGTCTTTTCTACCTCTTTAAGTACCTCTTGCCTTGGGTATGTAGGTTGTTGTTTAATTGGAAATTCTCTCCAACTATTAGGTGTCCAACTCATGGTTTCTCTCCTTCTTAAAATAAATTCTGAAAGTATACCTTAGAAATAATTGATTTTCTATGTTTTACTCTTTTTTAATTTAAAAACAATCAACAACACGATATTATTTTTTAAATTTAATTATATAAGGATAGCTCATGTTAAAAAAACAGGGAACAATGCTTCTTGCAAGAGAAGATATAAAAGTTTTTGACTGTACTATTAGAGATGGTGGGTTAGTGAACAATTATCATTTTACCGATGAGTTTGTAAAAGGTGTATACGAGACTTGTGTTAAAGCAGGTGTTGATTATATCGAAATTGGTAAAAATAACTCTCCTACACTTATGAGTGAAGAGGAGTTTGGAGCTTGGAACTTTTCTAAAGAGGAGGATATTAGGCGAATTGTAGGTAATAATGATGCCAACATAAAAATAGCAGTAATGTCTGACATAGGAAGAACCGTAAAAGAGGAGCTTTTGCCAAAAGAGGAGTCTGTTGTCGATATGATTAGAATAGCAACTTATGTTCATCAGATACCTGAAGCGATAGAGCTTATTGAGGAGGCTCATGCAAAGGGTTATGAGACTACTGTAAATGTAATGGCAATTGCTAAATCTTTTAATAACGAGTTAGACGAGGTACTAGAAGTTCTTGGAAAAACAAATGTGGATGTTATCTATATTGCTGATACTTTTGGCTCATTTTATCCTGAACAGATTAGAGGGCTAACTGAAAAATATCTCAAAGTTGCAAAAGAGAGTGGTAAAGAGGTAGGAATTCATGCTCATAATAATATACAGTTGGCATATGCTAATACTATAGAGTCGATGATATATGGTACAAGTTTTTTAGATTGTACTATCTCTGGACTAGGAAGAGGAGCAGGAAACTGTCCTATGGAGCTTCTTATTGGTTTCTTGAAAAATCCAAAATATAAACAGCTTCCTGTGCTTGAATTTATAGAGAAGTTTATTGTTCCTTTGGAAAAAGAGCTAGATTGGGGGTATAGTATTCCGTATATGATAACAGGACAACTTGTAGAGCATCCCAGAAGTGCAATGAAAGCTAGAGATGAGGGTGATACTGGATATGTGAAGTTTTATAAGAACCTAATTGAGCAGTAGAGGGAAAATTTCTCTCTTATTCAAACCCTTTAAAATAAAATTAAAACTCTTTTGGGTATAATCTCAAACTTTTTACAAAATGCCAATACTCTATATTGGTATAACAACAATCAATAAAGGGTTTGCAATGTACGCAATCATTAAAGCAAGTGGTCAACAATTTAAGGTTCAAGAGGGTGATATTGTCTGTTTTGACAAAATGAGTCTTGAGCCAAAATCAGCAGTAGAGTTCAAAGAGGTTCTAGCACTAGATAACGGTGAATTAACAGTAGGGACTCCTTTTGTAGAGGGTGCTGTTGTTAAAGGTGAAGTAATTAACGAAGGTCGTGATAAAAAAGTTATCATCTATAAGAAAAGAAGAAGAAAAGATTCAAAACTTAAAAGAGGTTTCAGAAGAGACTTTACTAGAGTTAGAATTACAAGTATAGCATAATATAAAAGGAGTATAGATATGGCACATAAGAAAGGTCAAGGTTCTACACAGAACAATAGAGATTCAGCTGGTCGTCGTTTAGGCGTTAAAAAATATGGTAGTGAGACTGTTATTCCTGGTAATATTATTATCAGACAAAGAGGAACAAAAGTTCACCCAGGTACAGGTGTTGGTATGGGTAAAGACCATACTATTTATGCACTTATTGAAGGCGTTGTTAAATTTAGCAATGTTAGTAAAAGCAAAAAAAGAGTATCTGTAGTACCTGCATAATTCAACTATATGTGAGCCTTCTGCTCACATAATCTTCATCTCCATTACATTTATCATGTAATTTTCTGTTCAAATCTACTTACAACATCTATTTTTTTACTATTTAATTGTTTTTTAGAAGACTCAAAACTTGTTTGAAGTTTATCAAACTGCTTTGATATTTTTATCATATCGTTAGAAAATTTTACAAATTTTCCATATAATAACTCTGCTTTATTTACTATCTCTCTCGCATTTTGATTCTCTTTTTCATCTTTCCATATATTCTCAATAGCTCTCATAGCTATTAACAGAGTTGTTGAGCTAACTAGAAGGATATGATTTTTAAACGCATCATCATAAAGAGATTTATCTCTTTCCAAAGCTATGGTTAATGCCCCCTCTATAGGTATAAATAGAAAGATAAAATCTAATGTGTTAATACCTAGAAGTTGTTCATAATTTTTATTAGATAAGGCTTTTATGTGATTTCTAATTGATTTTATATGCTCCTCCAAGTGTGCCTCTTTTAGGTTACTATCTTTATCCTCTGATATAAATTTTTCATAAGCATTGAGAGAACTTTTCGCATCAATAATAAGGTCACACTTATTGGGTAGATGAACCAATACATCAGGTCTATACATATTATTATTATTTTTAAGTGAAACTTTCATTGTATAGTGAATACCTTTTCTAAGACCAGAATACTCCAAAACTTTTTGTAAAATCATCTCACTCCAAAGAGTGTGCCAATTTTCTCCACCTTTTAGAGTATTGATTAGATTTATTGTATCTTGACTTATCTGTCTATTTAACTCTTTTAGAGATAGTATCTCTTGGTTCAATATCATTTCATCTTTTGAGTTGTTTTTGTATAGGGTCTCTATATGTCCTTTAAAATCATCTATTTGCGACTCTAATGGTTTTATCATAGTAGATAGATTATTTTGACTTAATCGTGAAAAACCTTTCGGGTGTCCACCAAATACATTTATGGATAACTGTTCAAACTCTTTTTTAAGTTCAGCTCTTTGCTCTTTCATTTTTATTAGTTTTTCTATATTTTGTTTCTGTTGTTCATTGAGCTGTACTTGGGTATCACGCAGACGAGTATGAAAATTTGTATTCTCTTGCACTAGAGTCTCATTTCTCTTTTTTAAAAGCCTATACTTCTCTACTAAAATATCATAGTTTTCATTTAAAATTTCATGATGTGCTTTTAACTCTTTGAAGTTCATCTCTTGGTGGTGAACAGATTCCATATGGTCTTGGAATTGTAAAGAGATATTCTCTCTTAGTCCTGCAATATCTCTCTCTTTTTCAGAAAGCATTTTTTTACTACTTTCAAAAGCATCCATCTCTTTCATAATATTTATATTAAATATTTTTTCCTCTTGAAGTTGAATTTCAAGTTGTGCTATTTTATCTATTTTTGCGTCATCAATCTCTTTTGCTTGGTCTAAAAATGCATTAAGAGTATTTAGCTTTGTCATAAAATAGACTATAATGATAGTAATCATAAATGCAATAGTGAGAAACATACCTATCATAATAAAAAATTCTGTATTAAACTCAAAATTCATCAACAACTTTTCCAAAATAGTCTACCCCTCTATTATGTCATAATCACTCGGTGCAATACACTCTAAACTGTTATTTTCAAAATTGTTATTATCATATTTCATCTTTTGAAACTCTATCCGTACACGGTTATCCAAGTTGTCTACATAAAAAATCTTTTTTAACCATTCTCTATTGTCTAATGTAATAAGATATTCAACCTCTTTATATGTTGCTTTATAATCTGTGTTACTAATTTTTTGGGCTACTTTTAAAATCTCTTCAAGATTAATTCCTTCATCTACAATATACCTTGATACTTGTTCCAAATCATGGTCAACTACAATGAGTTGAATCCCATCAGTACAGACCTCTTTTTTTGTTGGGCTTTTATAATCCCATTTAAAAAAACTACTTTTAATCTCGTGAGACTCCCCTTGTTCATTAATAATAATCTGTTTCTCATTTTTAAATTTAACAGTACCATTATATATTATGACTTTATTTTTGTCATTAGTAATTGTCTGTTTAAATTCTGCTTTGAAGTTACTTGGCAACGAGATAGTCGCACTTACCACCATGCTTAAGGTGATTAATGTAAATAATATTTTCATTATTTAAATTCCTTTTTTAATTAATTTATGATATCAAAATCACACTTCATATCAAATAAAATCTGTGTGCTTCTGTTTAAAACAATTTTGTATCTAAAAAGATTTTGACAAAAAATTGTGGATTTATAAAATATAAGTATACTATTGGCATGAAAAAACTTATTTTATGGATTTTAATCCCATTTATCGCTATTCAGTTTATACAGATAGATGCTCCTTCAAGCATAGTATCCATCTCAAATCAAGAGATTCATGCACCTAAAGAGATTATGGATATACTCAAACGCTCCTGTTATGATTGTCATTCAAACTCAATAATATACCCTTGGTACTCAAATATAGCACCAATATCTTGGTATACTAAAAATCATGTAAAAACTGGTAGAAAAGTTGTTAATTTCTCCCAATGGAGAAGTTATGATATCAAAAAAAAGATAAAAGTAATAAAAAATCTACCAAAATCTATTCGTATTCGTATGCCACTACCTGATTATTTATGGATGCATAAAGATGCAAAACTTTCAAAAGAGGATAAAAAACTGCTTGTAAATTGGGCAACAGAATTAAAAGAGAATATTAAATAGGATAAATATAGTCCTATTTAAAAAATATTCTGCTATAATACAGCATAAATTTTAAATAAAAGGAAATTAAATGCCAAAAATTAACAAATACGTAGATATCTCAGAAGTAGATAGAGAAGCAAAAAAAGACCTTATAGATAGACACTCTCCATTTATTCACTGTGCTGATACAGCAACTGCTGGTGAGCCATTTGAGGTAACTGTAAAGATGGGTAACGAGTATACTCACCCAGATGATTTTGACCACTATATTGAGTCTGTAACTCTTTTTAATGGTGATACCAAATTGGCACAAGCAACTTATGTTCCAGGGACTCTAGGAAATACAAAAGCACATAATACTACTACATTTACAATTATTCCAACAGGAAAAAAACTTAAATTAGTAGCACATGGTTACTGTACAAAACATGGTATCTGGGAAGGTACAGCAGTTGAAGTAGCAGTTAACTAAAACTTCTTATAATCCCACAAATATTGTGGGGTTATATCTATGGTACACGCTTGGTTAACTCTATTTTTGTTACACCTGAGCCTACATATATCTCTTTTACCAATCTAATTTTTTCACGAGAACTAAGTCCACACTCTTCTCCACACATCATACTTCCAATAAGATAATATTTGCCTTTGGCAATACCAAAGAAATCAAATTTACCATTGTTGTTAGAGGTAGAAAATTTTAAATAGTTATATAATCTTTTATCCACTTTTGACATCTTATATCCACTCAAATAACTCTCATTATACCACTGTGCCGAGTAGCTTGTAACAGGGTTTAGATATAGTTTTAAGCCACTACCTATAACCTCTTTATCTGTCATGCTATTTACGATAAATACTCTACCCGATACAGTGCTTCTACCTATTTTTTTAAGACTTCGATACTCATCTGCTGGGAAAGGAATACGCTCCATTGTCTCACCATTTAATCTATCTACATTCTTAGCTGTTGTTATATTATTATTACTACTACTATTGTTATTATTATCTGTATCTACTTTTACACCTAATATTGGATGATTTTTAGGAACAGTTACTATAGGTACTCTCTTTGGCTCTTCATGTACAACAACATTTTGAGGTACTTCTACTCTTGTTTCTATTCTTCTGTGATAAGGATTAACAACTACCTCCTCCTCAATTATTGGTGCTTGATGACGAATAGTTCTAGCCCCTGCTATAATCGGTGTAGTATTTGGTTTAATTGTAATTGTTTTAGGAGATGAACAACCAATAAATGCTATCCCTGTTATTGCAATTATTGTATATCTAGTCTGTAGTTTAAACATAATTTTCCTTTCTTGTTTAATTTGTTATAAGAGAGATATTATAGCAAGTTATTTACCTAAACAAAACTCTCCAAACATCTTATCTAGTATCTCTTCAGAGTCATAAGGCTGGGAGATAGAGCTAAGTGCTGTAATAGCATCCTGAATATGATATGAGAAGAACTCTAGTTCACCATTTAGTAGTGGCTCTTTTGCCTCCAAAATTGCCTCTTTTGTTTTAAGTACAGCTTCAATCTGTCTTGCCGATATAAGCATAAGCTCCTCATCTGAACCAATCTTATTAAATATACTCTCTAGTCTATTAGTTAATGCTTTAAAATCATGTTTAGCACTGACTTTGATAGGAGAAAACTTCTCTAATATATCACTGTTGAACTGCTCTTTTAAATCGGATTTATTTTTAGCTACAATAACTATCTTGTCACTATTAGCTTCAAGAAGATTACAAATCTCCTCATCCTCACTATCGAAAGGACGGCTAACATCAAATAGTGCGATAATCACATCAGCCTCCTCCATTGAAAGTAAAGAGCGTTCTACACCAATCTTCTCTACTACATCTTGTGCTTCTCTAATTCCTGCTGTATCAATAAGTCTAATAATATGTGTTCCTATGCGTACCTGCTCTTCAATAGTATCACGAGTAGTTCCTGCAATCTCACTTACAATGGCTCTATCATAGCTCAAAAGTCCATTTAAAAGAGAGCTTTTACCAACATTTGGTTTACCTACTATAGCTACTCTAAACCCCTCTATAAGCCCTTTTCTTCTATGGCTAGAGTCTACTATCTTCTCTATCTGTTCTGTTAGATTATCTAGTTGATTTATAATATTAGTCAATATGTCATCAGGAATATCCTCTTCGGCATAATCTATCATAACCTCGGAGTATGCAGTAGCTTTGAGCATAGCTTCACGATTAGTATCAATAAACTCTTTTAAATCACCTTTTAGCTGTTTGGCTAAAATTTTAGCAGCATCAACACTCTTTGCTTCTATTAATTTTGCAATAGCCTCTGCTTTAGTCAAATCTATTTTACCATTCAAAAAAGCTCTTTTTGAGAACTCCCCTGGTTCTGCCAAAGTTGCACCATGAGCCAAAGTTGTCTCTAGTATCTCTTGTGCAACTATCTGTCCCCCATGACACTGGAACTCTATAATATCTTCTCCTGTAAAACTTTTTGGGTTTTCAAAATATATTACAATAGCTTGGTCAATAAGTATGTTTTCATGATTATAGAGTGAAGAGAGATGGGCTACACGAGGTTGAATATTTAAATTTTGAGTTATTTTTTTTGCAATGCTAAGAGACATATCTCCACTCAATCTAATAATTGAGATAGATGATACACCCGTAGCAGTTGCTATGGCGACTATCGTTTTAGACATTTTTCTTATTGTTAAAATTATTTATAATAATAAACTTGTTACCATCTTTACCTGTTTTAATTGCCACATACTTATTTGGGAACTCTGCACGTAGTTGCTCTAGTGCAATTTGAACTAAAATACCATCAAGAGGCTTTGTCTTACCTCTACCTTTCTCTTTGATATGTTCAACAATTGGTTTTAGATAGTTAACAATCATCTCCTCTTGGGTTTGAATAAACTCTGCAATCTCTAGTTTAATATATAGGTCATACTGTGCATTTATCCAGTTAAAGAGCATATATGAGAGTGCATTATATCTATACCCCTCTTTTCCAATAAGAAGTGCAGCATCTTCACCATCTACAAACATATGTGCTGTATTATTAAAAACATCTACCTCTACTGTATCTATCTCAAAACAGCTAACTTCAAACAGTACTTTTAGCTTATTCTCTATCTCGATTGATAGTGCTTTATTCTTTGGAGAGTCTCTATCATCATCAAAGGCGTGTTCAAAATACTCCTCCTCTTCATCTATAGTTGAGGTTGAAGGCTCTTCTACTCTATTATTGACTTTAAGATTATTTAGAGTATCTATCTTTTTAGATTTATCTTCTGATATTTTATTAGATTCAAAAAAACTATCTAAAACTTTATCTTTTTTTTGAGATATTTCAGTTGATAATAGCTCATGCTTGGATAGAGAGGGTTTATTCTCTTCTTCTAGTTTGGTATCCTCCTGTAGCTTATCATCCTCTTTAGGCAAAATCTCTTCGATAAAAGATTCCTCTTTTTGAACTATCTTTTCACTACTACTTTGTGGAGATACTCTTCTCACTGCAATAATAATTGCAGGTTTTTTGAACAATCCCATCATTCCCGTCGCTGGGTATTGAACTATCTCATAATTAATCTCTGTTACTGAACAGTCAAACGCTTTAGCTGCATTTTTATATGCCTCTTCTAATGTTTCTGCTTCTATTTTTTTCATATCCATATTATTGTAAACCCCCTCCTATATTTTATTTATTTATTTGCTTGTGCTAGTTTATGTTTCTCGTAAGCATTGTTAATTACAAACTGCTGTAAGATGGTGAAAATATTATTTACTAACCAGTAAAGTACCAATCCTGCAGGGAAAGTTAAAAAGAACATTGTCATTACTACAGGTAACCATTGGAAAATCTTCTGTTGCATTGGGTCTGTCATTGTATTTGGTGTAATCTTCTGTTGGAACCACATAGATGCACCCATTAAAATAGGTAGTACAAAATATGGGTCTTTTAGAGATAAATCTGTAATCCATAGAGTCCAAGGTGCACCTTGAAGCTCAACAGCATTCAAGAACACTCTATATAGTGCGAAGAATACAGGAATTTGTAGTAACATAGGCAGACAACCACCCATTGGGTTTGCACCATGTTTCTTGTATAACTCCATCATCTTCATATTCATCTTTTGAGAATCATCTTTATACTTCTCTTTTATCTCTTTCATTTTAGGTGCTAAGTCTTTGAGCTTCTGCATAGACATCATACCTTTATAAGATAGAGGAAATAATACAAGCTTAATCATAAGAGTCAATAGAATAATTGACCAACCCCAGTTTCCAATATGGTTATCTAACCAGTGTAAAACTGCAAATAGTGGCTTAGAGATAAAAGTAAACCAACCATACTCTATAGCCTCTGTAAGTTCAGGGTGAATTTTAGAAAGAATATTATACTCTTTTGGACCTATATAACCATGTAGTTTTAAATCCTGTTCACCTTGAACAAAAATAAGTGCATTCTCTTCAGGTGTAGTTATATATGATACATTGATTGGTTTCTCAAAGTTATAAAGAATAGATGTGTAGTATCTATCAAATGAGGCTGTAAATTTAGCATTAGGAAAACTAGGGCTTCCCTCTGCATCACCATCTTCAATAATAGCAGTTGTCTCGTTTGATTTTCTAACCATCGCTCCACTAACAACCATATATCTACTATGGTCAGCGTCTGGTCTTTGACCAGTTGTTATAAAATACTGTTTTGGAGATGATAGTTTGATATCTAAATCATAATGTCCATCTTTATAAAATGTCATTGTTTTAGTTACTGTTGTTGAGCTTAACTTTTGTGTTAAAGTCAAAGTTGTTGCATTTGAATTCAAATCAATATTTGAATTACTTGCAGTGTAAGGAGTTTTTAGTGCTTCAGCATTTAACCCTTGCTCTGCAAATCTTATCTCCAAAGGTTTTACCCATTCTGGATTGAAAAGATTTAACTTTTTTCCTTCATACTCATACTTCTTTTCTAACATAGTAGCTTGTGCTATACGTCCTAACTCATCAATATTATATGTAAATCTATCTGATTTAACCATACTAAGTGATTTAATTGTAGTTACAGGGGCAGATGAAGCTAGATTGTTACTAATTGCTGATGTAGTTGTAGATGGCGTAGCATTACTATTATTTACTACTTTAGGTATCTGTTGCTGTTGAGTTGCAACTGTTCCATTTTGCTCAATTGGTTTGGCTGTTTTAGGCATAAAGATATCAAATATGACAAATACCATAAATGATAGTACCAGTGCTAACAGAAGTCTCTTCTGTAAATCTTGTTGTTGTTCCACTATAAATTACCCTTTAAATCGTTAACTGTTAAAATATATTATTTTTATGTTATATTATATTATTTAGTTAAGAATTTTATTTTTAATTAATCAGAGAGATTATATCCAAAAGTGTTTAAAAATATCATTGTTTCACGGCTTTTAGACGCTTTAATGCTTTAAAAAAACTATTAGTTGTTTTATGGTAACAATTGTGAATAAGTGAGGGTTTTGCGACAAGAATATATCGTCCTGTCTTGAGTGTTTCTATCTGTAGTAAAAATTGTGAACGCAAAAGTCGTTTAGCACGATTTCTATAAACTGCATTACCAACTTTTTTACTAGCTACTATCCCAAATTTATACTCTTCATCAGTAGGCTGATAAAAAAGTACAAATTGTGAGGTGTGTACAGTTTTTGAGTTATTATAAACTCTATTGAACTCTTTAGTAGTTTTCAAGCTACTAAAATGTTTTAAACTGCTAATCTTTTTCTACCTTTTGCTCTTCTAGCAGAAATAACCTTACGTCCGTTTTTAGTTTTCATTCTTGTTCTAAATCCGTGTGTTCTTTTTCTTGGTGTGTTATGTGGTTGAAACGTTCTTTTCATAACTAAGTACCATCCTTATTAGTATTTTACTCAGTTAGAAACATGAGCATTTAATTTGAAACGCGATTTTACCTCAATTTGACTTAAGAGAATGCTATAATCTAAGGAGTAATAGGAAAAAAGGTAGAGAAAAAGTGAAAAAGGTTAGTATTAACCATTAAATTCTGATACATTAGTATCAACAATTGCCCTAACCAACACTTCAATAACAGGAACAGAGACACTATTTCCTATCAGTTTCATCCATCTCGCTCGTGCTTCAGGCAGTCTGAAATCGGTGGGGAAGCCTTGAATTTTACACGCTTCCTCTTTGGTTATCTTTCTATACTCCTTCTTAAAATAGACCTCTTTTAAAAACTCTTCTCGATAATTTTCGCTATGAGGAATATCTTTTAGTGTCACATAATCATTGGTATCACTTGCTACCAATGTCGGAAAAATATCTGAATTGGGTAGAAAAATACGATTGATACCAAACAGACCTGTGCTAATTTTGCTATTTTTAAACTCATAACGTATCTCTTTGACTTCTAAAATATTTTTCTCTTTTAGTGAGGCTATGGTCTTAGGGATAGAGACTCTTTTGAGTTTCAGAGTTTTATCTGTTTTGAGTTCATCCAAAACAATCTTTTGCTCTTTAGATTGAGAGAGTAGCAACGTTTCCTGTTCTGTTAACTCCTCTTCTGTACCTTTAACCTCAAAAACATACTCAACCTCTTTAAAAATCTCCAATTCAACCAATGATTCTAACTCTTTTTGGGTCACAGAACTATCAAGTGATTGGAAATGTTCCAAAGAGAGAGGATTTCCATCCAATTTTCCATAAGCACTCTTTCGTCTGTTTTTTAGAAGCAGATAAGATAGCTCTTTTTGCCGTTTGGTTGTCTCTATAATATCCCATGAATGAATGGTGGTCGCTCCATTGCGTAAATCATTAAAGAGAAAGTAGTCATTCACCCCATTGGTATGAGAGAGACTCATATTTTTAGCTTTAATTTCATTGCCAAATAAATCTTTAGCGATAGGTTGAGGTGGTTGCTCTTTGATTTTTACACCCAAGATATTAGCCAATTTTATCTTTTTCTCCAACGGTTTAGGAAGCTCAAAAGCATCAAAATATTTCTCTTCTCTAAATCCAATAATATAGACCCGAATCCTATTTTGAGCTACCCCATAATCGTGTGAATTAATCACATAATAGTTAGCGAAATATCCTGCTTGTTTGATTCGCTCTAAAATATAGTTCAGAGCTTCTTTATTTCTTGGGTCAACCAATCCTTTTACATTCTCAAATATAAATGCTTTGGGTTGAGACTGTTTGAGCAGATAGATGGTATCGTTCCAGAGTTGCCCCCTGTCATCATCAAATCCCAAGTTCTTACCTGCAATCGACCAACTTTGACAGGGCACACCTGCTGTGAGTATGTCATGAAATGGTAGCTCTTTAATTTTAGTTATATCGCCTAGATTATCCTCTTTTTTCTCATAATAGTTTTCGCAATAGGTCTCTATGGCATCTTTGTTTATCTCGCTATAACCAATACACTTTCCTCCATTGTTAGAAAGCCCTTGATAGAAACCACCAATCCCTGCAAATAGGTCTATAAATGTAAATTTAGCCATTATCTAAAAAGAAATCTCATAATCTTCTTTTTTACTTGTTAATTTACTATCAATAAAAATATCACATATTACATCAGTAGGAACAGCTTCTCCTGCTCCTTCTAAGATGTATTTTGACTCCTCATCCCAATTTTGTTTGACTTTTTTGGTCATTTCTATCCTTGATTTCTATATTATAAATTTTAGGGTAATTATAGCTTTATAATACTTTTTTTAAAATTGTCGGTTTTTTTTGGGATATTATATTTATTCCTTTGGAGTAGCCTAAGCCTAATAAACGTAT
>Ga0256827_10001801_pt1 | contig 13823 bp, 12 predicted proteins | sample CV84metaG_FD_185977 | JGI IMG/M metagenome (GOLD analysis project Ga0256827, IMG submission 185977) | Hydrothermal vent microbial communities from East Pacific Rise, Pacific Ocean - CV84 | ecosystem: Environmental > Aquatic > Marine > Hydrothermal vents | place: Pacific Ocean: East Pacific Rise... | reverse complement strand
TGCATCAGAGCAAGCATAAAAATTATGATTTTAACATTTGTAAATGCAAATTTATTAAACCATATGTATTAAAAAGTTTGCACTTACAATTGTATAATTTAGCTCAAATAACTTCATAACAACCCGTTATGCGTTTCTCAGCAGACCCAATTGGTTTGAGTATATTTACCCTCACTTTTGCAAAAGAAACAAACCAAATTTAGAAATAATAATTATCTTTGACACATTTAATTATAAAATGTGATTAAAAACTGCCAATAAATAAATTGGAATTTTTTTTGTATTTAAGGCAAAAAATATTTGCATAGCACAAGTTATGGAAATAATTTTAAGCAAATAAAAAAGAAAAAAAACCGAAAAGCTATGTGATTTGAGTATATATCGGTAATTTTATTTCATTTTTGTATTAGTAACAAAAATACTACTTTTAACTTTATAAAAATAAATTGATGAGTGTTATTGATATAGTTATTATTCTTCCAGTTATTTGGGGGCTTTACAAAGGCTTTACAAAAGGATTAATTGTAGAAATTGCTTCACTACTGGCTCTTTTGGCTGGTATATGGGGGGCAATGAAATTTTATAAATTTACCGAAAATGTTATAGAGCAGAATATTGATGGTTTCGAAAAATATTTACCAATAATTGCTTTTGCAATAACTTTTATTGGAATAGTTATAGGAATACATTTACTTGCCAAACTTATTGATAAACTTGTAAAAGCTGTTGCTTTAGGAATAATAAACAGAATAGCAGGAGCCGTTTTTGGTGGTTTAAAATTTTTATTAATTATTAGTGCATTTTTAGTAATAATTGATAAAGTTGATAATCAAACACATTTATTAGAAGACAAAACAAAAAACGAATCGTTTTTATACAAACCTGTTTTGTTACTAACTTATAGCATTTTTCCTTCGTTAAAGCTAATAAATACTGATATTGAACCTAATTTTACAATTACAAATTAATATTATAATGAACTCAATATATCAAATTAAAATAATATTAGATGATGTTAAACCTCCTATTTGGAGACGTATTATTGTTAATTCCGATACTTCTTTAGAAGATTTTCATAAAATTATTCAAACCACTATGGGGTGGACAAATAATCATTTACATCAGTTTGTAAAAGAAAATTATTTTTACTCAAATTATGATGATTTAGACGATATTTTTGAATCTATGAGTAAGAATGTTCAAATTGATTATACCGACATGGTTATTTCTGATTTATTAAAAAAAGAAAATGCCAAAATTAAATACGATTATGATTTTGGTGATGGCTGGCAACACACTATTTTATTAGAAACAATAAAGAAAAATAGTATAAAAATAGCATACCCTAAATGCGTAAAAGGCAAAAGAGCTTGCCCAATTGAAGATTGTGGAGGTGTTTACGGCTATGAAAATTTAATTGAAATAATGAACAATCCTAAACACCCTGAGTACAAAGGAATGCTTGAATGGATTGGTGATTATTTTGAACCCGAAGAATTTGATATTGATATAGTAAACGAATTGTTAGAAGATGATGATTTTGGCTGTGACGATATGTTTTAATATACTCAATCCATTTAGCTTTTTTGGGAATTTATACGGATTTGTTTTTTCTTTTTTAGAGTTTGAAATTTTAAGCATAGCTTGTTACGCTTACTATTTTAAATAAATAAAAATGGAAAAAGGAAAAGTAGAAAACCAGAAAAGCTATGTGATTTAAATATATATATATTATGAAAGTAAAACAAAGCGGTGCTACATATTCTAAAATTACAGTAATTGGCGAAACGGTAAAAAAACTTGAAAAAGAATCAGGCGAAAAATACTTATACTTAAACCAAGGAGTAAATGCTGTTTGCAATATTAATTTAACCGAACTTGTAAAACTTATTAATTTCAATTCGCGAGATATTCAAGTGTATCAACCAATGAAAGGTAGACCACTATTAAAACAAGCTATTAACAAACTTTACTTTAACGATAAAACGGAAACTGAAAATATACTTATAACTAGTGGTGGAATGGCTGGTTTAGATATTGTATTCCAGAGTATAAATGTTGATAAAATATACTTACCACAATATTTTTGGGGTTCGTATATGAATATTATTAAAGTAAGAAATTTAGAAGGCGACTATTATTTTAATTTTGCAGAATTAAACTTAAATATTGAAAAATATAAAAATTCGGCAGTTATAATTTGCGATCCAAACAACCCTATTGGCGATAAATTTAATGATGAAGAACTAATATTATTGATTAAGAAATTAAATAATATTGGTACAACTGTTATTATTGATAGCCCGTACCGTAAGGTGTTTTTAGATGAAGACAAATTATATGAAACAATTTATAATTTACCAAATGTTATAATTATTGAAAGTTTTTCAAAATCTATTGGGCTTAGTGGTCAGCGAATAGGTTTTGTGCATACAAATAACACTAAATTAAACGATGAACTTGCAATAAAACTAATGTACGCTAGTAACGGAGTAAATGGATTTGCACAAGTATTAGTTGAAAAACTTTTTACAACAAAGGAAGGTTTAAAAGCAATAAATAATTTTAGAATTACAACAACTACCGATATTAAAAAAAATATTGAGTTTTTGAAAGAAAAAGATTTATTAGCAAGCAAATTTTATAAAAACTCTGAACCAAAAGGAATTTTTACAGTAGTAAATTTATCGGAAAAAGAATTACTCGCAAAACGTATTGCAAGTGTTTCGTTAAGCTTTTTTACAAGAATAAACAAAAAAGAAGCTGAGAAGTATGCAAGAATTTGTGTTTCAGTTCCACATAATGAGTTTGTCAAGTTTTTCTAAAACCTGCTTTTCTACATTTCAGTTATTAATTTGCACTTTTCAGTAAAAAGTTGTTGTTTTTACATACTTTAGCATTGATATTTGTGTAAAATATTACAAAATGAGAACAATAACAACATTAATACTTGTAGTAATAACAACTTTACTATTTGCCCAAAATGATGCATTTAAGCAAACAATAAGAGGAACAGTTTACGATAAAATAACACAATCACCTTTACCTGGTGCGTCTGTAATAGTTTTAAATACCAATCCATTAATGGGAACCACAACAGATGCCAATGGTAAATTTAAGTTTAATAATATACCTGTAGGTCGTCATAATTTGCAGGTTTCATTTATTGGCTATAACACTACAGGAGTTAAAAATGTATTGCTAACCTCTGGTAAACAGCTAGTACTAAACATTGAACTTGAGGAACAAGCTTTTGTAACTGAGGAGGTTGTTATTAAAGCCGAAAGAGAAAAAGCAAATGCCATTAATGAAATGGCGACAGTAAGTGCACGTACATTTTCGGTTGAAGAAACCGAAAGATATGCAGGTAGTTTAGGCGATCCATCACGTATGGCGGCAAATTTTGCAGGTGTTTCAATGGTAAACGATCAGCGTAACGATATTGTTATACGTGGTAATTCGCCAACTGGAGTTCTTTGGCGTTTAGATGGGGTAGAAATTCCAAACCCAAATCATTTTGGTGCTTCAGGTACTACAGGAGGACCTGTAAGTATGCTTAATAATAATTTACTAACAAATTCAGATTTTTTCACTTCTGCTTTTCCTGCTGAATATGGAAACGCAATGTCGGGTGTTTTCGATTTAAAAATGCGTTCGGGAAATAATGAAAAACGTGAATATGTAGCACAAGTAGGATTTAATGGTTTTGAATTTGGTGCAGAAGGTCCATTCAAGAAAGGTGGACAAGGCTCATATTTAGTAAATTACAGATATTCCACTATGGGTTTAATGAATGCTATGGGAATGGAGTTTGGAACAGGAAAAGCAATACCTCAATATCAAGATTTAACTTTCAAAATAGATTTACCAAGAACAAAACTAGGTAGATTTTCTATTTTTGGAGTAGGTGGTTTAAGCTACATTGAGCTTTACGATAGTAAAACAGCAGTTTCAGATAAAAATGATTCTGGTTATAATTTAGCAGGTACCGATTTAGATTTTGGTTCGGATATGGGAGTAATTGGAATATCTAATTTGTATTTCTTTAATGAAAGAACTAGTTTAAAAACAAACATTTCTATTCAAGGCTCTAGAGCATCTACACGAATAGATTCGCTTAAATTTGATAGCGACGGTGCAATAATACCTAATTCTAATTATAGATTTTACGACTCAAAAACAACAGAGATAAAATACTCAGCATCAATACATTTGAAACGAAAAATAAATTCCAGAAATAATGTTATTGTTGGTTTTTATTACGATTTATATAATGTTACATTTATTGATAGTGCATTAGTAAATACCCCAGAATTTACAGGTTATAATAAAAATTTTGATGTAAAAGGGCAAATACCAATTGTAAGAGCTTATACTCAATATCAGCATAAATTTTCAAATTCACTCACATTAAATTTAGGATTATACAGCCAGTATGTTGATATTAGCAAAGACGCAACAATAGAACCTAGAGTAGGAATAAAGTATAAAATTACAAATAAACATACACTTAGTGCAGGTTACGGATTACATAGCCAAATGCAACCACGTATATATTATTTTACTCAAACTAGGTTAGATGATGGTACTTACATAAAAACAAACGAAAATATGAAATTATCAAAATCACATCAATATGTTTTGGGATACGATTATTTAATTAGTACAAATTTCAGATTTAAATCTGAAATATATTATCAAAAATTATTTAATATTCCTGTATCGCCCTCATCAACCGAGTTTTCTATGCTTAATATAGGTGCTGATTTTGGAACTTTTGTACCCGATAGTTTAAAAAATATAGGCACAGGCGAAAACTATGGTATTGAGCTTACATTAGAAAAATTTCTAAGTAATAATTTTTATTTTCTATCTACAGTTTCATTATTTGAGTCGAAATATAAAGGGTATAGTAAAACCGAACGAAATACTGCTTTTAATAACAATTATGTAATTAATATTTTGGGAGGATACGAGTTTAAAATAGCCAAACACTATTCACTTTCTGTAGATATTAAAGGTTCATATGCAGGAGGTAAAAGATATGTTCCAATCGACCTAGAAGCATCAAAAATTAGTAACTCAACTGAATACGATTGGGATAATGCTTATGATAATAAATATGACGATTATTTTAGAACAGATGTAAGAATATCGTTAAAAGTTGATGGTAAAAGAATAAATCAGGAGTGGGCTATTGATTTGCAAAATGTTACTAACACACAAAACATTTATTCTGAGGCATATAATCCACGAACACAAGATATTTCTAAAACATATCAAACAGGCTTTTTTCCTATGTTTTTATATCGATTAAAATTTTAATAATGCAAGAAATATTTGAAGAAAGCAAGTTACGTAAACAAATTAAATACATTGGTATACCAATTTTAGGAATTTTATTATCGCTAATAGCAAACGAAAACTACGAGCTTTTTTCCTCTGACCACTTAATGAATAGTGCTGTTACAATTATTATTACAGCTACCTATTGGATGTCGTGTAATAAAATAGTTGTATGGTTATGGCATAAATATCCGTGGCACATTCAACCTTTAAAACATTTGTTGGTAGAAATTGCACTGCTTATTTTGTTGTTTATAGTAATTACAAGTCTAACAAGTTTGGCTTATATGTTTGAACCTAGTGTGGCTTCTATATGTTCTTCAGGTATTAAATATCAATTTGCATTAATAATTACAATAATATTTTTTTTAACAACTTTTCATGAAGCAATATTTTTTTACCGACAATGGCAAGAACATTTTAAAAAATCGGCTATTTTAGAAAAATCTAGTATTGAGGCACAATATAGTGTCTTAAAAACACAGGTAAATCCGCATTTTCTATTCAATAGTTTAAACACATTAATAACTTACGTTGATGGTAACAAACTTGCAAGTAATTATATAAAAAATATGTCTGATTTTTTAAGATACACATTAAATAGTAACGAAACTGAGCTTAAAACTTTAGAAGAAGAAATATCTATTGTGGAAAAATATTTTTATTTACAAAAATCAAGATTTGGCGATAATATTTGTTTAAACATTTCTATCAATGAAAATGACAAACACTTCTTTATACCCACACTTTCGCTACAAATGCTTATTGAGAATGCAATAAAACACAATATTATTTCTACTAAAAAGCCTTTAAATATTAATGTTTTTATTAAAAACAAAGAGTTTATTGTAGTAAGTAATAACTTACAAAAGCGACTCGACGTAAAATCTACTAAACAAGGTTTAAATAATATTACTGATAGATATAAATTTTTGTCGAACAAAAATGTAAGTATTGAAGAAAATACTGAAACTTTTATTGTTGAATTACCGCTACTTAATATTAAATAATATATGAAAATTTTAATAGTTGAAGACGAGCAAAATGCTGCAAAAAGATTAATCGGTTTAATACAAAAAAATATTAATAATGCTGATATTATTACTGTTTTAGATAGTATAGAAACTTCAATAAATTGGTTTAAAGCAAATACACACCCCAATTTAATTTTCTTAGATATTCAGCTATCAGACGGTTTATGTTTTAATATATTTAAACAGGTTGAAGTTAATTCACCTATTATTTTCACAACAGCTTACGATGAATTTTCGTTAAAAGCTTTTGAATTAAATAGTATTGATTATTTATTAAAGCCAATAAATGAAGAAAAACTTAAATTAGCACTGAAAAAATATAATAAATTAAGTACTGAGTATTCTAATAAAATAAATTCGAAAGAAATACTAAAACTATTGTCGGCTAAAAAACCAAGTAAAACTCGGTTTTTAGTAAACAAAGGTAATAGTTTACAAATAGTAGATATAAACGATATTGCATATTTTTACTCGAAAGATAAAAACGTAATTATTGCAACCAACAATAATAACGAATATTTGATAAAAGACTCTTTAGAAAATGTTGAAAATGATATTGAACAAGGCTTAATGTTTAGAATAAATCGTCAGCTCTTAATATCTATAAAATCTATAGATAAAATACATAATTATTTTAATTATAAATTAAAAATAGAATTAAAACCTCAAACAAAATTCGATGCCGTTGTAAGTCGGTCAAAAGTTTCCAATTTTAAACACTGGATTGCAAAAGGATAGTTTTTTCTAATTTGATAATTTTTTAAAATCATCGCCCGTAGGATTTTGGAATACACGTAACCCAAAAACTGGTACAATTGCAAAAATATGGTCGAAAATATCAGATTGTATTTGCTCGTATTTAGCCCAAGCTTGTACTTTACTAAAAACATAAATCTCTATAGGTAACCCTTTTTCGTTTGATGGTAACTGACGAACAATAAAAGTCATATTAGAATTAATATTTTCGTTGTGTTTTAAATAATTTTCTAAATACACTCTAAATGTCCCAATATTGGTAAGTGATTTACCATTAATATGGGCATCATCAACAACTCCAATTTCTGCATTTTTTTTAGAAATTTCCTCAACCTTATTCTCAATATAATCTTTTAAATAATTTATCTTTTTAAATTTTTCAATATCTGTATTATCTAAAAATTTAATCGATTTTACATCAATAATAATAGCACGTTTAATTCGTCGCCCTCCACTCTCTTCCATTCCTCGCCAATTACTAAACGATTCGCTAATCATTGAATAAGTAGGTATTGTACTTATAGTTTTGTCCCAATTTTGCACTTTAACGGTATTTAATGATACATCAATAACTGTTCCATCAGCATTAAATTTAGGCATCGATATCCAATCACCAATATGAATCATATCGTTAGTTGATAGCATAATACCACCAACTAAGCCTTTAATCGAATCTTGAAAAATTAACATTAAAACTGCTGCAAAAGCACCTAGTCCAGTAAAAATAGCTATTAAATTTATGTCAAAAAGAATAGAAACAGAAATAAGAAAACCCGTAAATACTACAATTATATTTGCTAACTGAATATATCCTTTAATGGTAATACTCTTATTATTTGACATTTTATTGTAAATAATATTTAATGCACTTAAAAGCGACATAAAAACCAGAATAACTACAATTACCATATATACTTCGGCAAGTGTTTTAATAATACCTATCCACTTATTTAAACTGTTATCAAAAGCATATTCAATCCAAAAATATACTATAATTGAAGGAACTAAGTGCGAAAGGCGATTAAAAATCTTTTTTTCTAAAAGTATATCATCATAAGTATTTTTGCTTCGTTTTACATATCTAGTAATAAGATTTAAAATTATTTTTCTACCTAAATAATCAGAAACAATGGCGATAGTTAAAATTATTAATAACACTATAAAATTATCTAAATTATTCGATAAATTATGCTCTATTCCCAAACTAGTAAGCAAATTATATATATGTTCTTTTATATTTGTCATTGGTTATTATTAATTATGTAATTTACAAACAAATGCAAAGGTACAAACTTTTAAACTAATTATTACTTTGAAAATGTAATAGAAAAATGTATTTTTGCCTTAATCGATAAAAAATAAGACTGTGGATTTATTTGAAAGAAGATTGAATAACAAAGGGCCGCTAGGTCAGTATGCTAGTAAAGCTCACGGGTATTTTGCATTCCCAAAATTAGAAGGGGATATTGCACCAAGAATGCAATTTAGAGGGAAAGAAGTATTAGTTTGGAGTTTGAATAATTATATTGGACTTGCTAATCACCCAGAAGTAAGAAAAGCCGATGCTGATGCTGCTGCTGAATATGGAATGGCATACCCAATGGGAGCTAGAATGATGAGTGGTCAAACTTCAGTTCACGAAGAATTAGAAACAAAATTAGCAGAATTTGTTGGTAAACCAGCAGGTTACTTGCTAAACTACGGATATCAAGGAATAATGTCAATTATTGACGCAATGGTTGATCGTAACGATGTTATAGTATACGACTCTGAATGCCATGCAAGTATAATGGATGGAATTTTTATTCATAAAGCAAAAGGTGGAAGAAGCTTCGTTTTTCCTCACAACGATATTGAGCGTGCAAAAAAAATGCTTGGCTTTGCTACAAAAAAAGCAAACGAAAATGATGGTGGTATTCTTTTAATTACCGAAGGTGTTTTTGGAATGATGGGCGACCTTGGCAAACTTGATAAACTTGTAGAACTTAAAAAAGAATTTGATTTTAAATTTTTAGTTGATGATGCTCATGGTTTTGGCACTATGGGTGAAAAAGGAGCAGGTACAGGCGAACATTTTGGCATACAAGATGGTATAGACCTTTATTTCTCAACTTTTGCTAAATCAATGGCAGGTATTGGTGCATTTATAGCAGCTAATGAAGAAATTATTGGCTATTTGCATTACACAATGCGTTCGCAAATTTTTGCTAAATCTTTACCAATGCCTATGGTTAAAGGTGCATTAAAAAGATTAGAATTATTAAAATCAGAAAAATCCTTAAAAGATAATCTTTGGATTATTGTAAACGCTTTACAAAAAGGATTAAAAGATGCAGGTTTCGACCTTGGTGATGCAGAATCGCCTGTAACTCCAGTTTATATGAAAGGTGGTCCGGCAGAGGCATCTAACCTATTAATGGACTTACGTGAGAATTATGGAATTTTCTGTTCAGGTGTTATTTATCCTGTTGTACCAAAAGGAGTTGTTCTTTTACGATTAATACCAACAGCAGTACATACTTTAGAAGATGTTAAATATACAATTGAAGCTTTTTCTAAATGTAATAAAAAACTAATGAATGGAGAGTATAATGCTGAAGAATTTGGTGTTCTTTAAATTATATTTTTAAGATATTTTTTTAAAGCTAAGATGTAATGTCTTAGCTTTTTTTATCTTTACACAATAATGAATAAGCAAAAAATAATAATAGCTATTACAGGAGCAAGTGGTTCGGTTTACGCAAAACGATTAATTGAAAAACTTGAGAAATACTCCGATAAAATAAAAAATTTAGAAGTAGTTTTTTCTGATGCAGGAAAGCAGGTATGGGATTTTGAAATAAATGAAGAATTAAAACCTACAAATTTTAGAATTTTCGAAAATTCGAACCTATTTTCCCCAATAGCAAGCGGTTCGGCAAAATACGACACAATGGTAATTATACCTTGTTCAATGGGAACTGTTGGGAGAATAGCAAACGGTATTTCAAACAATTTAATTTCGCGTGCTGCTGATGTTATTATTAAAGAACGAAAAAAACTTATTGTTGTACCTCGCGAAACTCCTTTTAGCTCAATACACTTAAATAATTTAAAAATTATTTCTGATAATGGTGCAATAGTTATTCCTGCAAATCCTTCGTTTTATCATAAACCACAAACCATTACTGAAATTATTGATACTGTTGTAGATAAGGTTATTGAACATATTGGCTTTAGCTCTGATGCAAAAGAATGGGGCGAGAATTTTTAATCTGCGAACAATGTACTCAATACATTTATATACTCAAACCACATAGCTTTTCGGTTTTTCTACTTTTTTTCCATTTTTATTCGTTTAAATTTCCGAAAAGCTAAATGGTTTGAGTATATTTAGTTTTAAATATTTTTTATTACAAATAAAAAATATAAATGTTATATTTTTTTTCTACCTTTGAAATGATTGACCAATATAACTATATGCTAAAATATTTATTAATAATATTATTATTTTGCGTAACTCTTTCTGTATTTTCGAAAGATATTATTTTCTCTCAAACAAAAGTTGATAGTTTAGAAGTATTATTAAAAATTAGAAAAAATAAATCAGAAACATATTTTGAGCTTGCTAAACAATATGAAACCATTGACAATAATAAATTTGAGTATTATTTAACAAAAGCATCAAAACATTTAAAAAATATTTCTAATAATAATTTAAAAATTGCAATTTATCACGCTCTTGGCGAACTATATTACTATAACGGTAATTATAATGATGCTCTTTCAAATTTTAAAATAGCATATTCATTAAGCAAAAAAATACTTAGCGATAGTTTAAAAGCAGAAGAGCTAAATTGGATTGGAGTAGTTTATGAAGGTAAAGCTAATTATGATTTAGCTATTGAATATTATAATAAATCATACGAAATAAACAAAAAAAACCATTTCACTACAGGAATGTCTGATAACCTTAGTAATATTGGTATGATTTATTCAAATTGGGGCGAAACAGACGAAGCCATAAAACACTTTAGAGAAGCCTTAGAAATTGATATGTTAGCTAATAATAAGAGAAATATAGCTATTGATTACAATAATTTAGGTCTTTGTTATATTAATGTAGATATGGAAAAATCTATTTTTTACCATCAAACCGCTATTAGCATTGATTCATCAAATAATAATTACGAGAACATTGCAAAATATATAAACAATATTGGTCTTGTATATTATCGTAAAGGAGAATTACAGGAAGCCATTAATCAATTCGAATTAGCTGTAAAAATTAGTAGTTCTCAGAAACAAAAGAAAAGTGAAGCAAAATTCTTACAAAATATAGCTGCATTATATGCAATTAAATTAAATAATTACAAAATTGCCCTAGAAAAAAATGACCAAAGCAAAGAAATATGTGAAAAAAATGGGTTTAATGACCTTTTATCATCGGCATACTATATTTATTACAAAATATATCTTTTACAAAACGATTACAAAACAGCTTTAGATTATTTCAAATTAAGAACTGCAACACAAGATTCAATTTTCGATAAAGAGAGTAAAGAATCTTTAGAACACTACCGTGTAAAATATGAAACAGAAAAGAAAGAACACGAAATTGAAGCCTTTAAAAAAGATAAAATTGTTAAAAATTTACAGATAAAAAAACAAAAAATAACTATTTGGTTTATTTCGTTAGGGTTATTTATTTTTATAATATTTATACTAATAGTTTATAGGGCATATAAACAAAAATACAAAGCTTTTGAAACAATAAAAGTTCAAAAAGATGAGATCTCTGAAAAAAATGAAGAACTAAATCAGCAAAACGAAGAAATTCTTACTCAACGCGACGAAATTGAAGAGCAAAGTAATGTTTTATCAAATCAACACAAACAAATTACCGATAGTATAGTTTATGCCGAGCAAATTCAAAAAGCAATTTTTCCACCTAAAGAATTCATAAACAAAATATTACCAAATCATTTTATTTTAAATATGCCTCGCGATATTGTTAGTGGCGATTTTTATTGGATTTCGGAAGTTGATAATAAAATTATAATTGCTGTGGCAGATTGTACTGGTCACGGTGTACCTGGTGCATTTATGAGTATGTTAGGCACTACATTTTTAACCGAAATTGTTGTTAAAGATAAAATATTAGAACCAGGACTAATTTTAGATCGCTTAAAATTACAGGTAGTAAACGCACTTCATCAAGACAAAACTAAGGATTATGGTTCAAAAGATGGTATGGATATTTCACTTTGCGTAATTGATTACACTAAAAATGAACTGCATTTTTCTGGTGCATACAATCCTCTAGTAATTGTTAGCAATGGAGTGTTAACCGAAATAAAAGGAAGTAAAATGCCTATTGGTATTTACCACTATGGTAAAGATAATTTTGAAACACATAATATTAATATTACAAAAGGCTCAACTATTTATATGTTTTCTGATGGTTACCAAGACCAATTTGGAGGCAAAAAGAATAAGAAGCTTGGGAAGCGAACATTTTACAATAAACTTACAGAAATTAATCGGTTAAAAATAACTGACCAAAAAGATAAACTTCTAAAACTACACAATAGTTGGAAAAACAAATGTGAGCAAATTGATGATATTTTAGTTGTTGGAATTCAGTTATAAATAATATTATTAATGAGAAAAGATGAAAGTCAATAATACATTTTTAATATTATCACTAATATTTATTAATCAATTAGTTTTTTCTCAAAAAGAAACTAATTGTAACAATAAAAGTAAAGAAGCATACAGTAATAAAATATTTACAGTAACAGCTTCATTATTTGCAGGAATTATTAAATCTCATAATGATGGTAATATACATATACTCAAACCACATAGCTTTTCGGCTTTTCTACTTTTTCTTTTTCCATTTTTATTCGTTTAAATTTGTAAGCGTAACAAGCTATGCTTAAAATTTTAAACTTTAAAAAAGAAAAAATAAATCCGTATAAATTCCCGAAAAGCTAAATGGTTTGAGTATATTATAGGAGATGATTCTTTAATATTAAAAAAAAGAACAGGTTTATACTTTGGGTTAAGCCTAAATACTTCATATTTTTTTTCTAAAGTTTCCGGAATAAGTATAGGTATTAAGTATAATTCTTCATATATGTATTCTTCTATCAGAGAAGATAATAGTAACTACAAATATTTTGACGAGCAAATATTAATTAAATCGCTAACTTTTCCTCTGCATATTAAACATAAATGGAAATTTGCACATAACAAATTGGGAATAATATTTAATTATGGTTTATCGGTAGAATTTCCGTTATCTATAAATACTATTGTAGATTATAAAAAAAACAATTCTGAACAAGTAATTGATAGAACAAGTATTAATAATTACAATATCGTATATGGAATAGATTACAATATTGGTTTTATTTTTTATAGTAAAAAAAATATAAATTATTTTGTTTCTTTATATGGAGTATATGCCTTCAACTATATAACTGACGAAAACTCAATAATTGGTCAACTTAAAAGAGATAGAGCAGATATTGGAATAGGGATTGAATTTTAATTTTTATTAACAAGAATCATAACTAGGGTCTACTGAAAAACTCTGAGGTGTATTAGATTTTTATTTTCTGAAATGCAGATGTATATACATACCTCAAATTGAAGAAGATAAAAATATGATGTGCCTCAGAGCAAGCATAAAACTATGAT
>Ga0256827_10001800_pt1 | contig 13824 bp, 8 predicted proteins | sample CV84metaG_FD_185977 | JGI IMG/M metagenome (GOLD analysis project Ga0256827, IMG submission 185977) | Hydrothermal vent microbial communities from East Pacific Rise, Pacific Ocean - CV84 | ecosystem: Environmental > Aquatic > Marine > Hydrothermal vents | place: Pacific Ocean: East Pacific Rise... | reverse complement strand
CCATTCCTGCTCCAAGAACAAACAATCCCGCAAGAAAAAATGTGTAAACTCTGGTTGTTGCAGCAGGTATAAAAACTAATGCACCAACAGCCATTGTCCATAATGCAACACTAATACCGTTTTTGAAACCTATTTTTTCTAATATCCAAGATGCAGGCAGTGCCATTACTGTGTATGAAATGTAAAATGCAAATGTTACAAACAATGCTTGAAAATTAGTTAGTTCGCAAGCCGTTTTTAGGTGTGGGATCAACATTCCGTTTAGCCATGTTATAAATCCTAAAATAAAAAACATTACCCCAATTATTATAATTGGTATTATTGAATTGTTATTTCTTTTGCTCATTATTTAAAATTTTAATTTATGTTATATCTGCAATTTTTTTCTTCTATTATTAACTACTATAAGAATAATGCAAATATAAAAAGTATCATAGATACAACATTATTATTTATATTTATTTCAATAGGTGTACTATATTTTTTTTGTAAAACTCAAAAACATACTGTACTTCAAAATAATTTCAAATTTATTTAATAATTCTAAATATACTTTTTATGATATTTTTTTTTGAGTATATTTAGAAAGCTTTTCTTTATTTTATAATAGTCTGAATAACTAAAAACACATTCTTTTAAACAAATAGAACATCCTTTATTTTCATTAAAATAAGGTAAACATTTGCTTCTAATAATATGTGTTTCTCGTTTTGAAGGATGTATTATTGGCTCATCTAAGATTGCCTTAGGAGGACATTTTTTTATACATTTATTACACGAATCGCAAAACTGACTAATCCAATCATGTTCATTATTATCGGTAATAGGCAGATTCTCAATACTTGTAAATATTGCTGATATTCGTTGTCTTGCTCCAAACTGTGGTGTTATTAACAAACCATGTTTTCCTAACTTACCTAATCCAGCTTTTTGAGCTAATGGCGGATAAAGGACAAGACCACCCAAAGGATGACTTGCTTGAGCATAAAAATTATTTTTCCGTAAATAATCAGTCAATTTATTTGTTACAATTCCTAATGTATCATAAGTTTCAAATACAGTTCTAAATGTTTCAATGCTTGGTGCTTTTGCTATTTTTTCTTTATCCATTTCTTTAATCAAAACAATGGCATTATCATAACGAATAGCTCTTTCTTTAAATATTAATTCTCTTGGTATTTTTGTATAGCCAATTTGTTTTATACCTAAAGATTCAGCAAATTTCACAAAATCGCTTAATTGCTCCTTAGTTATTGAATTATCAGGCGATTTGGTATTTTTATTTATTGATGTTACTGCTAACTCACCCTGTTTTATACACGATTTAAGATATTTACCAATTACCTTAATATTTTGCATGCTAAAAGGTATTTCGCCACCTTTGGTTATTTTCTTAGGGTTTGGCCATGTTTTTTCTGGCGATAATTCTGATGATAGTATAAAACCAGTTTTTTGGGATAGCTTTTTTTCGTGATTAAACCATTTTGTTATTTTAAATTGGATTATTCTAAGTATTAATTTTTCAAGAAGATTATACTTTTTACTCATTAACTTATAATTGTTTCTTCAAATTTACATAAAATATATTTAAATACTTTTTGAATTTTGCAAAGCTATTTTATATAAAGTCTAAAGATGAGTATATGAGGTGTTGGGCATTTTAAAACACTCAACTTTCAATTTATTATACCGTTTTTTTATTCATTTTTTTTATTTTTCTAAAAATATGTTTTTACTGCGAATTCAAATTGTTCAATAAAAATCTTTTTAAATACAGTGATATTATTCTGTTCATAAAATATTAACATTGCTTTCTTGTAATCTACAGAATCTACAGTTCTAAATGACAAAGGGCAATAATCGTAATTCATTAGAATTGCATTACTAACAATTCTTGCAGTTCTTTTATTTCCATCTACAAATGGCTGTATGTATGAAATAACCATTAGTGTAAGTAAAGCCTTCTCAAATATATTTTCTTTATTATTTACCAATTTACACAAAGCTGATAATGCATCTTTTATTTTATACTCATTATCTAAAGGTCGGTAGTTAGTCCCAGATATACCAACTCGATGTTTCCTAATATTTCTACTTACATCAAGTTCTTTTGTTAATAAACTATGGATATCTTCAATTTTTGAAATAGAAAGAGGAATTAAATAGCCAGGCTCTTCAATAATAAAATCAATAGCATCTTTATGATTTAACAGCATTATTGCCTCTTCACGGGTCTTTCCCGAAGCAGTTTCTTTTTCACTAAGTAACTGTTCTGTTTCTAGAAGAGAGTACGTGTTACCTTCAATTTGTGAAGATTTCCAGCTTAAATCAATAGACAAACGTTCAAGTTCTTTCTTGTATTCTGATTCTGATAGTATAGAAATATTATTAGTATAAATTTCTTGAAGTGCTAATAATTTCAAAGATTCTTCACTCGTAAATAAGTTTACATCATTCAGTGTTTTTGTTATTAAATTGAGGTTGAAACTATCTGTTATTTTTCTTTCATCAATTTCCTTTTTGTAGTATTCTTCAATATTTATATCATTAAATAAACTTAAAAATGGAGATGCCTGATACTTAGTTGCTTTACCTTTACCTAATGAAATTATAAGTTTTTCGTCTATTAACCTAGACAAAACCCGTTTAATTGTAGCAATACTTTTTTTCTCATCTATTCCTTGAAGAATTTCGTTTGAAGAACTTTCATTATTTTGTTTTAGAAATTCTAATATTGAATTTTTAGTTGTCATATATTTTTAATTAGCTCACAAAGATAATCTTTTCAGCTCATATTTTAAACTTTTTGAGCTGTATTACGATTCTGAATGAGCTACAACAAATATATAAATACCATAAAAATTACGTTTATATTTATACTCAAACCAAATAGCTTTTCGGTTTTTCTACTTTTTCTTTTTCCTTTTTCCTTTTTTATTCGTTTAAATTTGTAAGCGTAACAAGCTATGCTTAAAATTTTAAACTTTAAAAAAGAAATCCGTATAAATTCCCGAAAAGCTAATTACCGATATAAATCGTTTCTATTTTCCGTATTTTTCGTTAAAAATTATTTCCATAACTTGTGCTATACAAAGATTTTTTGCCTTAAATACAAAAAATATATTCCAATTTATTTATCGGCAGTTTTGAATCACATTTGTATAAACTATAAATGTAAACAAGAATGCTTATTTTACAAAAAAAAGGCTCTCTCAATAAAGAGAAAGCCTTCAATAAATATATTTTAACTAATTAAATTAGTCTCTTGCCGAAGCACATAAAAACTCGCGATTAAGTCGAGCAATATGAGAAATTGAAATTCCTTTAGGGCATTCAATCTCGCAAGCACCAGTGTTAGTACAATTACCAAAACCAAGTTCGTCCATAGTTGCAATCATTGCCTTAGCACGTCTTGCACCTTCAACTTTACCTTGCGGTAATAATGCTAATTGCGAAACTTTATTAGCAACAAATAACATTGCTGATGAGTTTTTACAAGTAGCTACACAAGCACCACAACCAATACATGTTGCTGCATCCATAGCTTCGTCTGATTCAACTTTACCAATTGCAATTGCATTAGCATCAGGAATACCACCTGTATTAACAGATACGTAACCACCAGCTTGTAATATTTTATCGTAAGCAGTACGGTCAACCATTAAATCCTTAATTACAGGAAATCCACCTGAACGCCAAGGCTCAATAGTAATAGTGTCGCCATCTTTAAACTTACGCATATGTAACTGACAAGTAGTAATTTCTGTATCAGGTCCGTGAGCTCTACCGTTTATATATAACGAACACATACCGCAAATACCTTCTCTACAATCGTGGTCAAAAGCAATTGGCTCGGTACCATTAGCAAGTAATTGTTCGTTTAAAACATCTAACATTTCAAGAAATGAAGAGTCTTCAGTAATATTCTGAATACCGTACTCTTCAAACTGACCTTTTGATGTGGCATCTTTCTGACGCCAAGCTTTTATCTTTAAATCCATCTTTTTTCTTTTTACTTGTAGTTTCTAACTTTAACCTCAATAGCTTCGTACTTTAACTCTTCTTTGTGTAACTCAGGGGCAACATCTTCGCCTTTATATTCCCAAGCAGCAACATAAGTAAAGTTAGCATCATCACGTTTTGCTTCACCTTCTTCTGTTTGGTGTTCTTCACGGAAGTGTCCACCAGCAGATTCTTCACGATGTAAAGCATCTCTTGCCATTAATTCTCCTAATTCAAGGAAATCGGCAACACGGTTAGCTTTTTCAAGCTCAATATTTAAACTATTTGCAGAACCAGGAACTTTTACTTCTTTCCAAAATTCTTTACGTAAAGCAGAAATTTCATCAATAGCTTTTTGTAATCCTTCTTTATTACGAGCCATACCTACGTTATCCCACATTATATGACCTAATTCTTTATGAATTGAATCAACAGAACGAGAACCATTAACACTCATTAATTTATCGATATGAGCAATAACTTCAGCTTTTGCATCAACAAATTCTTTAACTTCCTCTACGTTCATACGTGGTGTATGAATTTCGTCTGCTAAATAATTCTGAATTGTAAATGGTAATACAAAATATCCATCGGCTAAACCTTGCATTAATGCAGATGCTCCTAAACGGTTTGCACCATGATCAGAAAAATTAGCTTCTCCTGCCGCGTATAAGCCTGGTACAGTTGTCATTAATTCGTAATCAACCCAAATACCACCCATTGAATAATGAATAGCTGGATAAATCATCATTGGAGTTTTGTATGGATTTTCATCAACAATTTTTTCGTACATCTGGAATAAGTTGCCATAACGCTCGCGAATAGCATCTTCTCCTAAACGCTCAATTGCCGATTTAAAATCTAAATAAACTGCCTGACCTGTTCCAACACCGTAACCAGCATCGCAACGCTCCTTAGCTGCACGCGATGCAACATCACGAGGTACTAAGTTACCAAAAGCAGGGTATCTTCTCTCTAAATAATAATCTCTTTGCTCTTCAGTTAAATCTGTTGGTTTTAATTTACCTTCGCGGATAGCAACTGAATCTTCAATATTTTTTGGAGTCCAAATACGACCATCGTTACGAAGTGATTCAGACATTAATGTTAATTTAGATTGGAAATCGCCGTGAACAGGAATACAAGTTGGGTGAATTTGAACATAGCAAGGATTTGCCATAAATGCACCTTTTTTGTATGCTTTAACTGCTGCCGAACCATTACTTCCCATTGCATTTGTTGAAAGGAAGAATACGTTTCCGTAGCCACCTGTTGCAAGTACAACTGCGTGTCCGAAATGCGATTCTACTTCTCCTGTAATTAAATTACGTGTAATAATACCACGAGCTTTACCGTCAACAACAACAACATCCATCATTTCTGTACGATTATGCATCTCTACAGTTTTAGCATGAATTTGACGATTTAAAGCACCATAAGCACCTAATAATAACTGTTGACCTGTTTGACCACGAGCATAAAATGTACGACTTACTTGAGCACCCCCGAACGAACGGTTAGCTAAAAGTCCACCATACTCACGTGCAAAAGGTACACCTTGTGCAACGCATTGATCAATAATATCGTTCGATACTTGTGCAAGACGATATACGTTACTCTCACGAGCACGGTAGTCACCACCTTTTACAGTATCGTAAAATAAACGGTAAATTGAATCACCATCATTTGGATAATTTTTTGCTGCATTAATACCTCCCTGAGCTGCAATAGAGTGAGCTCTACGTGGAGAATCTTGGTAACAAAAAACTTTTACTTTGAATCCTAGTTCGCCAAAACTTGCTGCGGCAGCACCACCTGCAAGACCTGTACCAACTACAATTATATCTAATTTACGTTTGTTAGCAGGGTTAACAAGTCCTTGATGTGCCTTGTAATTATCCCATTTTTCTGCTACTAAACCTTCTGGTATTTTTGAATCTAATTTTGTCATCTTAATATATTAATTTGCGCCAAAAAGCATTAAAAAAATTGGAATTATCGCGAAACCTCCACCTACTGCAAAAGCAAACATATAGCCTAATACAGTCCAACGTTTTCTCCATATATCGTTACTCATTCCAATAGTTTGAAAAGCCGACCAGAAACCGTGTGTTAAGTGAAATCCTAATGCAATTGCACCAAGAGCATAAACTGCAGAATAAACCATACCTAAGCTTGCATCAGTAAACAAACCAACTACTAGTGCATAAGCATTTTCCATCATTTCTCCATCAATTTCAACCTCGTTTAATAAAGGAGAACCTGTAACTTTAATTTTCCAAAAAAAGTTGAAAATATGTAACACAAGGAATGCTAAAACCATGCTTCCTAATATGTACATGTTTTTTGATGCCCAAGAGCTTTGGTGAGAATTTACAGTTTTGTTGTAACTTTCCGAACCTCTTGCTTTTTGGTTTTGAAGAGTTAATATTGTTGCATAAAAAATATGCGCAATAAAACCCAAAGCCAAAAATGGTTGCATAATTTGTATTATAGGATTAGTTCCCATAAAATGTGATACGATATTAAACGCATCAGGACCTAACAGTAACGCTAAATTAGCTGTTAAGTGTACCAATAAGAACATAACAAGAAATAATCCTGTTATACTCATGAATAACTTCTTTCCAATTGAAGAAGACACAAATCCACTCATAATCTATATAGTTTAAAATTAATTTACAATTCGTATCTACAAATGTATATTTTAAGATACTTTTATTTAATGTTTGAGAACATAAACTTAATAATTTAGACAATATCTAAATAAAAATATAATAGTATACTCAAACCACATACTTTTTCGGGTTTTTCTACTTTTTCTTTTTCATTTTTTATTTGGTTAATTTCACAAACATAACATGGCTATTATTAGAATTTTAGACTATAAAAAAGAATGATCAAATCTGCATAACCCACAAAAAAGCTAAATGGATTGAGTATATTTAAAATGTTTTGAGTAGTTTATTCTTTTTGGGTATAATTCTCCGTCACTTGGGACGTGTAAAAGAATATTATCCCAAAACGATACCTTGCCTGCTTACGGCGAGGAGACTCATTTTTGACAGTATTATTTCTTATATTTTTAAACCTAAAACCACTACATCATCAATTTGTTTCAACTCTCCTTTCCAATCTTTAAAAGCTTTATTTAATATGGCTTTTTGTTCTTTCATTGTTAATTGACAATTATTAATTAATAATTGTTTAAACGGTTTGTATTTAAATTTTTTGCCTTTTTTACCTCCGAACTGGTCGGCAAAACCATCAGAAAACATATATATATTATCGCCTTTTTCTAATTGTATTTCGTGAGTAACGAAATTATTCATTTTTTCGTAAATAGATATTGGCATTTTGTCTGGCTTTATTTCATAGAGTTTAAAAGTTGAAAGTTCGTCAAGTTCATAAAGTTTTATAGCATCACTTTTTTTATCTTTTAGCTCTAATTTTTTATTTTTAATTATATACAAAGGATTGTTAGCACCCGAAAACTGAACAGTATTAGTTTCGTGGTCTATGCTTATAATTGCCATATCCATTCCGTCTTTTTGTTCGCCCATTTCACCTGTTTGTTTCAATGCTTTTATTATTTCCTTTCTCAGTTTTTTTAATATTAAGCCTGTATTTGTGATATATTCTTTTTCAACTATCTCGCGTAAAAACGACGAGCCAAGCATACTCATAAATGCACCAGGAACACCATGCCCTGTGCAATCAGCTGCTGTTATAATAGTGCGATTCTCAATATGAGTCCACCAATAAAAATCGCCCGAGACTTTGTCTTTTGGTTTGAATAAAACAAAATAATCTGATAAATATTTTTTTAAAATTTTTGATTCAGGTAAAATTGCTTCTTGCAAACGGGTAGCATAATTTATGCTTTCGGATATTTCGTAATGTACTTCCTCAATTTCTTCTTTTTGTTTAACAACCATATCTTTTTGTTGCTCTATCTCATCACGTTGTGCTATTATTTCTTCGTTTTGTTGGTTAAGCTCCTCATTGGCTTCTTGTATTTCGTGAGTTCTCTCCTTAACAGTTTGCTCTAATTCTTTTTGACGTTGTTTTAGTTTGGTAGTTCTCCATTTAATAAAACTAAATATTAGCAAACTAAATAAAATTGCATAAATTACTTTTGCCCACCAAGTATACCACCAAGGTGGATGAATTACAAAACTATACGTAAATGGCTCGCTCCAAATACCTTCTTCACTAATGGCTTTCACTTTAAAAGTATATTTACCATACGATAATCCTCGGTAATCGGCTTTGTTCTCGGAAGTTAATTGATTCCATTCTTTATCTAAACCACATAAAATAAAACTATATTTAATTTTATGTGGTGACGACCAATCTATTGCTGAAAAATTAAATGTTATATGATTTAAATTATACGGCAATTCTAAATTGTTTGGATAATTATAAAATTGTTCAACATTGGTGTATTTTACATTGTCTAACCCTTCAAGGATTTTAAATTCTTGAAAAATTCTCAAAACACTATCATTCAAATTACGATAATCTATAAATTGCTCATTTATTTCAATATTGTTTAATTGTATTGCAGGTGCTTTTTTTATAGTATCAGAATAAAATACATTCAAATCTAACATAGTTAAAGCCTTACCTGAACCCCACCAAGCTCTGTTTTTACTATCAATAAATACTGAGTTGTTAAAAAAGTCTAAACCCTTTAATCCATCTTGTTTATTATAAGTTATTATGATATAATTTTCCTTATTATTAGAATGGCTTTGTCGTTCGTAATAATTTATTGAATTTTGGGTAATTGGCTTTGTTGATGATATTGCTACATCTCTATCATTCGTCGCAATATCAGTAGTTATCAATAAGTTTAATCCCTTTTCTGTGCTTATCCAAATATTATTTTTATTATCCTCAATTACTGATAAAGCTGTATTATTTGACAAGCCCTCTTTCTCAGTATAATTAATAAATTTATAAGAATTAGATTCTTCTTCGCTCAATACAAGTTTACTTACTCCTCCGCCATTAGTTCCGAACCAAAGATTTCCATCACTGCCCTCTATTATTGACCAGACTGTATTATTTGACAAGCCTTCTCTCTCGGTATAATTGGTAAAAGATTGTCCGTCATATTTACTTACCCCTCCACCATCTGTTCCGAACCAGATATTTTCATCACGGTCTTCTATTATTGACCAAACTGTATTATTTGACAAGCCATCTTTCTCGGTATAATTAATAAATTTATAAGAATTAGATCCTTCTTCTTCGCTCAGTACAAGTTTACTTACTCCTCCGCCATCTGTTCCGAACCAAAGATTTCTATCACTGTCCTCTATTATTGACCAGACTGTATTATTTGATAAGCCCTCTTTTGTGGTATAATTGGTAAAAGATTGCCCATCATATTTGCATACCCCTCCACCTTGAGTTCCGAACCAGAGATTTCCATCACGGTCCTCTATTATTGATCTAACATAATTACTCGATAAGCCCTCTTTCTCGGTATAATTGGTAAAAAATTGCCCATCATATTTGCATACTCCTTCGCCATTAGTTCCAAACCAAAGATTTCCATAATGATCCTCTATTATTGACACAACATAATTATTTGACAAGCCATCTTTCTTTGTATAATTGATAAAAGATTGCCCGTCATATTTACTTACTCCTCCACCATATGTTCCGAACCAAAGATTTCCACCACTGCCCTCTATTATTGACCAAACTGTATTATTTGACAAGCCCTCTTTCTCGGTATAATTGGTAAAAGATTGCCCGTCATATTTACTTACTCCTCCGCCATCTGTTCCAAACCATAAATCTCCATCACTATCCTCTATTATTGACACAACATAATTATTTGACAAGCCTTCTTTCTTTGTATAATTAATAAATTTATAAGAGTTAGAGCCTTCAACTTCGTTCAGTACAAGTTTACTTACCCCTCCGCCATCTGTTCCGAACCAAAAATCCCCTTCACTATCCTCTAATATCGACCAAACATAATTATTTGACAAACCCTCTTTTTCAGTATAATTGGTAAAAGATTGCCCATCATATTTGCTTACTCCTCCACCATCTGTTCCAAACCAGAGATTTCCATTATGTGCCTCTATTATTGACCATACTCTATTATTTGACAATCCCTCTTTTTCTGTATAATTGGTAAAAGATTGCCCATCATATTTGCTTACCCCTCCGCTATTTGTTCCAAACCAAAGATCTCCATTACGGTCCTCTATTATTGACCAAACTGTATTATCTGATAAGCCCTCTTTCTGTGTGTAATTAGTAAAAGATTGTCCGTCATATTTGCTTACTCCTCCGCCATACGTTCCAAACCAGAAATTTCCATTACGGTCCTCTATTATTGATACAACATAATTACTTGATAAGCCTTCTTTTTCGGTATAATTGGTAAAAGATTGCCCGTCATATTTACTTACTCCTCCGCCATACGTTCCAAACCAGAGATTTCCATTACGGTCCTCTATTATTGAATACACATAAGATGATGGCATTCCTTGATCAACATCTAAGTATTTTATATTGCAAATTGCATTGTCTTTGTAAACTGCGGGTAAGGCTTTTGTAGTTTTTGATTGTAAGGCTTTTGTGGTTTTTATTTTGTATATAGTGTCGTTGTTTTGTATAGTATAAGCCCTTATGCCTTTGACATTTTCTCCCTCTGAAGAATTTGTAGTATCTAACAATAATACGTTATAGGTTTTTGGAGCATAAATTGTGTCGCCATTTTGGATTTCAAAAGCCATTCTGCCTTCGGTATCTACCAAAAGAGGAGAATTTATTTTTACAATATTATATACTTTCGGTTTGCCTGCTTGTACCACTTTTGGCAAATTTGCTTTTATTGCATTTTCTCCTGCTGCTATTTCTTCTTTTGTTTGGTGTAAATTAGAAACACCTGGTATTATTGGTGCGTTTGTATAAGGTACTACTTTTGGTTTACCTACATTTACTATTCTGGGTAGTGATACTCCGTTTTCGCCTGGTGTTATTATTGATAGGCTGTCTAAGTTTATTCTTATTGTTTTTGTATTTGTATTTGTATTTGTAGCAGTATCTATAGTTTCAAGAATTTGAATTCCTTGAAGAGTATTATTATCATTTTGCCTATTACATGCTACAAAAAGTATTATAATTATTAATGTTAAAAGTATTTTTCCCATTTCTTTTGGCTTAATATTTTTGCTAATATAGTATTTTTTTAAATGCCACCAATACACTATTAATTAATTATTACTACCAATATATATACTCAAACCACATAGTTTTTCGATTTTCCTACTTTTTCTTTTTTTATTCGTTTAAATTTGTAATCATAATGTAGCTAAGCTTTAAATTTCAAACTTTAAAGAAGAAAAAATAGATTCGCATAAATCCACAAAAAGCTAAACGGATTGAGTATATTCAGCTACCCTTTCCCCATCAATAGCAGCAGAAACAATACCGCCAGCATAGCCTGCACCTTCACCACAAGGATAAAGCCCTTTTATGGTAATATGTTCAAAGTTTTCTCTATTTCGTGGTATTCGTACGGGCGATGATGTACGAGATTCAACTCCAATAATTACTGCATCGTTAGTTAAATAACCTCTCATTTTATTATTAAAAAGCTTAAAGCCTTTTTGTAATCGTTTTACAATATTTTCTGGCATCCAATGGTGCATTGGTGATGTTATTATTCCTGGATGATAAGATGTTTCTGGTAAAGATTCAGAAATTCTACCTTTTACAAAATCGGTTAAGCGTTGTGCAGGAGCAATCATTCCTTGCCCTCCATTATTAAATGCCATTCGTTCAAAATTTTCTTGATATTTCATTCCTGCTAAAACTCCATATTTTTTATAATCTTTTAAATCTTCTTCTTTTATTTCTACAACCATTCCTGAGTTTGCAAACTCAGAATCTCGTTTAGCTGGCGACATACCATTTACTACCATTTGATTTGGACCTGTTGCAGCAGGCACAATAAATCCTCCAGGGCACATACAAAATGAATAAACCCCACGTCCATCAATTTGTTGCACCAAATTATAAGTAGCAGCAGGTAAATACTCACTTCTAATATCACAGGAATATTGTATACTATCAATTAATTTTTGATTATGCTCAACCCTAACTCCCATTGCAAAAGATTTTGACTCTAAATCTATTTTTTTTGCGTATAACATTTCGTAAACATCACGTGCAGAGTGTCCTGTTGCAAGAATTAATTTACTACATTTTTTAGATTCAGAATCATTTATTTCTATACCTGTTACTTTATTATCTTCAATAATAATATCAGTAAGTTTTGAGTTAAAATGAACCTCGCCTCCTGCTTTTAAAATTGTTTCTCTAATTTCTTTTATTACACGTGGTAAATTATTTGTTCCAATATGTGGATGAGCCTCGTACAATATACTTTCGTCAGCTCCATGATTATTTAACACCTCTAAAATACGTGTAACACTTCCTCGTTTTTTTGAACGAGTATATAATTTCCCATCAGAAAATGTTCCTGCTCCACCCTCGCCAAAACAATAATTCGAATCCTCATCAATAATACTTTCTCTATTTATTTTTGCAATATCTATCTTTCGTTCACTTACAGGTTTTCCTCGTTCGTAAACTATTGGTTTTTTCCCAAACTCAATTAATCTGAGAGCTGCAAACAAACCTGCAGGGCCTGTTCCTATTATTACAACCTCATCAGCATTTTTTACATTGTTATATTCAAATTTTATTTTTTCTATTTCAAAATCAGTGTTCTCGGTTGCAATATCAATTCGTAAATTTATTACAATATCACGTTTACGTGCATCAATCGATTTTCGTAAAATTCTACTATTGGTAATATCTTTTACATTTATTTTTAATTGTTCGGCTACAATTTTTAAATATAATTTTTCGTCCGATGCTTGCTTTGGTGTGCATTTTATATCAACTTGCTGATTCATTTCTTGTGTAGTTTATTTTTTACAAAAGTAGTTTAAATAATTCATTATATCTTTGTGTTAAATAATTGAATTAATATGACAGATAAACTAAATATAACAATTATTCAGTCTGATATAATTTGGGAAGATGTAGATGCTAATTTAGAATTGTTTTCTAAAAAAATTGCTAAAGTTACTAATACAGACATAATAGTATTACCAGAAATGTTTAACACTGGGTTTTCTATGAATTCTAAAAATTTAGCCGAAATACCTAATGGTAAATCAGTAACATGGCTAAAAATTAAATCTAAAGAAAATAATACTGTTATTGTAACTAGTTTAATTATTAAAGAAAACGAAAATTATTACAATCGTTTATTTTGGGTAAATCCTGATGGTAGTTATAAATATTACAACAAACGTCATTTATTTAGAATGGCTAACGAACACAATTACTATAAAGCAGGTACTGATGACATAATTATTAATTATAAGGGGTGGCGAATAAAACCACTTATTTGTTACGATTTACGATTTCCTGTATGGTCAAGAAATAAAAATGATTATGATTTATTAATTTATGTTGCAAATTGGCCTGAACGTAGATTTAAGCCATGGGAAATATTATTAAAAGCTCGTGCAATTGAAAACCAAGCCTATGTTGTTGGTGTTAATAGAGTTGGAATTGATGATAATAATGTGGTTTTTTCTGGTAATTCGGCTATTATTGATGCTTATGGTAATATTCTCACAAACTTAAAAGCCCATGAAGATAGTTTTGAAACTACTACTATTAGTCTAAATAAACTAAATAATTTTAGAAATAAATTCCCTGTAGGGTTAGATGTTGATAATTTCAATATTCTCTAAAATAACAAAGGCT
>Ga0256827_10001799_pt1 | contig 13825 bp, 22 predicted proteins | sample CV84metaG_FD_185977 | JGI IMG/M metagenome (GOLD analysis project Ga0256827, IMG submission 185977) | Hydrothermal vent microbial communities from East Pacific Rise, Pacific Ocean - CV84 | ecosystem: Environmental > Aquatic > Marine > Hydrothermal vents | place: Pacific Ocean: East Pacific Rise... | reverse complement strand
ATTATTCTACAACAAGGGCAATGTCAGCTACCTAGAGATGGGAAACCAAGGGAGGTTAAAATGATTGAGATTATTATGGACCCGAATAATGAGGACACCGCACGATTCTATTGTGGTGATGAGAAGATAGCTGAGGTTACTCGTATCATGATCTCACCTAATGTGGGGGAGTATGTGATGTTGCGTGAGACTAGATACTGCGTGGAGAGCATTACACATAACCTGCATAATGGGGATGTGTCTTATGAAGTAGTGGAGGTGTAGTATGCTGTGTAAAGATTGTGCCCATTTCGATGGGGAGTACTGCTCTGAAATAGTTGGGGAAGAGGAAGCACCTAGTGGTGACTTAGCTAAGATCTCAGTGTGGGTGGAAGATGACTACGGATTATCCGCAGAGTTAAGGGTGTCTGAAAACTTTGGTTGTGTTCTGTTTAAAGGGAGGTCAGAATGAGATGGTAATTTTGGATGTTGAGACAAATGGACTAAATCCTACGAAGATACATTGTATGTCGTACAAAGTAGTCGCTGACTATGATGCCGATATAGTGACGCTACAGGATTATGATTCGATGCGTGGATTGTTCGGTAAGTATAATGGTGCTATCATCGGCCATAATATCCAACGTTATGATGTCGTTGTGCTAGAGAAACTGTTGGGTGTAGAAATAAAGAACCAACTCGTAGACACGTTGAGTTTATCGTGGTACCTCTACCCCGAAAGAAGTAAACATGGGTTAGAATCGTGGGGCGAGACTCTTGGTGTGAAGAAGGTAGTGGTAGATGATTGGTTACATGCCGGTAAGGAGTTGTACCAGGAGAGGTGTGAGGTTGATGTAGAGATTAACTCATTGTTGTGGGGCAAAATGAATAATAAACTCCATGAGTTGTATGATGAGAGTGATGTAAAGGTAGATAAATTCTTACAGTATCTAGAATTCAAAATGGATTGTGCCAGAGAGCAAGAGAGGAGTAGATGGAAGTTAGATGTAGAGAAAGCTACTAAGGGGTTAGAGGAACTGTCACTCATAAAGGAGGAGAAGGTTGAGCAACTTAAAGGAGCCATGCCAAGAGTTCCAATCATTAGTAAAAGATCAAGACCAAAGAAACCATTCAAAGCAGATGGGACAAGATCCGCCCTTGGGGAAAAATGGTTTGGATTATTGCGGGAAAGATCTTTACCTGAAAACTATAGTGGGTTTCTCGAAATCACAACTGGGTACAAAGAACCAAACCCAAACTCGCACGACCAAATAAAAGATTGGTTGTATTCTTTCGGATGGAAACCAGAGACGTTTAAGTATGTCCGAAATAAAAAGACGGGTGATGTGAAGAAGATACCTCAGGTAAACCTACCGAAAAATGGTGGTATCTGTCCTAGTATCAAGAGGTTGTATGTCAAGGAACCTGCATTGGAAGTTCTTGAAGGGTTGTCGGTGGTGTCTCATCGGTTGACTATATTAAAAGGATTCTTGAAGGAGGTAGACGATGAAGGGTATGTGAAGGCTGAGATTCAGGGGTTGACTAATACCTTACGGTTTAAGCACGCTGTCTGTGTGAACCTACCTGGGGTATCATCTTCATATGGGAAACTAATTCGTGGATGTTTGACAGCACCTGAAGGGTATGAATTGTGTGGTGCTGACATGGCTTCACTTGAGGATAGAGTAGGGATGCATTACTTATGGGAACATGATCCCGCCTATGTCCGAAAGAAGATGGCTGATGATTATGATCCTCATCTCAATATGGCTGTGATGGCAGGGTTGATGAGCGAAGAAGATGCTGAAGGGTACAAGAAAGGGGATAGACCTGCACGATTAAAGAAGATTAGATCAACAGCAAAGAATGCAGCATATGCATTAACTTACGGAGCTGGTGTAGCTACTGTAGCTAGGGCTGCTGGCATCTCACAGAAGGAAGCGAAGCTTCTGCATGAAACCTATTGGAAAATTAACTGGGCTGTTAGGGCTGTGCCTAAAAACATCACCGTAAAGAAATTATCCGATGGTAGTATGTGGTTATTGAATCCATTATCAGGATTCTGGTATTCACTTCGGACCGAAAAAGATATTTGGTCTACGTTAGTACAAGGGTCAGGTGTATATGTATTCGATAAATGGATAGCATATGTATTCACTAAGAGGAAACAGTTAACAGCTACCTTTCATGATGAGATAGTTCTTACGGTAAAGAAAGGATACCAAGAAGGGTGCACTAAACTATTAAAGTGGGCTATACAAAAGGTTAACGAAGAGTTAAAACTTAATAGAGAGTTAGATATTGATGTTCAATACGGGAGTGATTACTCCCAGATTCATTAAGGAGTTTATATGGCAGGGTTAAAGAGACGTGGTGGTAATGGTGACGGTGGTAATGATAAGAAGAATATTGTATGTGAGAATCTTGAAGAGGGTAGAGAGTATGAATCTCGTCTAGTCTATGTGGCTGATTTAGGATTGCATGAAAACTCTTACAAGGGTGAGGAGAAACCAGACGTACAAAAAATTGCACTAGGGTTTGAGGTATTAGGGGAGACTGTGGAGATTGATGGTGATATTGTACCTCGGTTATTGTGGGGTAAGCCATTTAATATCTACTGGAAAATGACCCCGAATGGAATTGAGTTAGTTAATTATAAAGTCTTTGATCCTAGTGCTAAAGAGGGTGAGGTAGCTGATTGGGAGAAGGTGTTAGGAACTCCAGTAAATCTCACTATTGTACATGTAGCCGATAAGAAAGATAAGAGTATCAAGTACGATAATATTGCATCGGTAGTACCTATTCCGAAGAAATATCAGAAGGATATCGGTAAGGCTACTCTCACCCCTTGTGTCGGTGATGCGGATGATGAGAATAATGATGCTACTAGATCCTTGTATGGGTTAACTAAGTGGTTCTTCGACAGACGCATCGTTGAGGGTGGTGATAGTAGTGAACCTGTAGTAGAGGTGGATGAGGGTTCAATCCCCTTTTAATATTTTGACTAGAATCTAGTCGGAAGGAGGTAGTAGTTATTCCAATTCTTAAACATACGTGTGATAAGTGTAGCTTTACTCAAGAGAAGTATCACAGTAGGCCGATGCAAGTAAGATGTCCTATCTGTGATAAAGTAATGAAGGTGGTCCCGTCTATCCCAGGATACAGACGTGATCAAACGGTTAACTAATGTCGAGAGGGGTTTGGGATGAAGAAAGACTGATGAGGCTACAGCATCACCTACTTATAGGTAGCCTCAACATGTCCGAGATAGCTGAGATGTTTGGGATCAATAGGGCGAATCTTTATAAGGTCATTAAAAATAAAGGTTTGAGGGTTGAGCCATTCCCTTACCACTACAGTAGGAAGGACAGGCATGTAGGTCTTCAACTAATTAAACAAGGAGAAGACCTGCCTCCTACTCTTAAGACACCTAGTCGATGCAAACATTGTAGGAGTAAGTTAACCTACGACATCTATGGAGAAGAACCTCATAACGCCACAGTGTATCTTACCTCAGACTATACTGTCGGTGGTTATGAGGTGTCTTGTAAGGAGTGTAATGTTAAGCATAGAGATGAAGATTAATGGCACTATCATAGGCCAGATATATGCACATAATGTGGACGGATATATGAGTATGTGTTCATACAAATGGCATTGTTATTTTATCGGGGAGGGTGATGACCCATGTTTAGTTGGTGGTGCATTGAAGCATGACCGAAAAGATGGGTTCTTAAAACTTCAAGTACTCCTCACCGAAGCTGCTATGGAGGGTATTGATGGACTTTAAACCAACTGGAAGGTTAGAGAACTGGGATCCCGACCCTATCTTCAGTATCATTTGGGGAGATATCTACGATGATGTACATAAGAGGTGGGAGGATGGTACACGTATCCATACTTCTAAAGTACCTAACATGAGGTATACTAGCTTAGAAGAGGGTGATATTGTAGAGACTTTAAACTCTATATACTTGTTGGGAGAGAGGAAAGCTCATGAATCTGATTGATGCGGATATTTTGCACTACTCAGTAGGTTTCGCAATAAAAGATGGCGAGGTGGAAGATTGTTACCGGAAGGTGGATGAATTTATTAAGTGGATTGAGGAGCAAACTGGGTGCCCTGACAGCCGTCTATTCATCCAAGGTGAGGGCAACTTCCGTAAGGATATCCTTCCTGAATATAAAGCTAATCGGAAGGGTAAGCCTAAACCTCCACACCATAAAGCTATAAGAGATTACATCATTAATAATTGGGATGCAGTTGTTGTGGTGGGTGAGGAGGTTGATGATAAGTTAGGGTATACTCAAGAGGATGACACTATCATCTGCTCTTCGGATAAAGATTTAGATTGTATACCAGGATCTCACTTCAACTGGAGCCCTAAGAATGTAGGGAAAGGTGTGTATGATGTTTCAGAAGTTGAAGCTAATCGTAATTTTTATATTCAATGTCTCACTGGTGACGCTACTGATTGCATTGCTGGGCTTAAGAAATCGGTTGGGAAGATTGCTACGAAGAAATTAAAGGCTCCGATACTTACAATGGAATCTCCAATAGAGATGTACGAATATGTTAAGTCTATCTACGGAGACTATGACTTCCACCCCATAGCTAAGTGTTTATGGATTAGGAGAGAGGAGAATGAAGTATGGGAGCCACCGAATGAATTTCGAGGAGGACAACCAGAAGCAACGAGGAGCGATAATCGGGGCACTAAGGAAGACGTGGTCGAGGAGTCCGAAAAGAAAGATAATTCTTGATGAGGCTCGTCACCCAATAGAACGTGGGCCGAGGGGTGGTACACGTTTTGTCTGTAGTGTATGCGGTAAAGCTTATGGCAGTAATGACTTAGCAGTAGATCACATTGATCCTGTAGTTCCTATCGGCACACCTAGTAAGGATATGTCATGGGACACGATCATTAATCGGATGTTTAATAGCCCGAAGAAAAACCTACAAGCTGTGTGTAAGGATTGCCATAAGGTTAAAACTGATCGAGAAAATGCCGAGAGGAGAAAGGTTAAGAAGGGATGAATCATGAGTGTATTTTTTATATCAGACCTTCACCTTGGACACGACAGTATACTTAAATGGAGGTTCAAGGGAGATGGTTCTGCTTACGAATCAGTGGAAGAGCATGATGAGTTCCTCATTGATAACTGGAATCGGACAGTTGCTAAGAGGGATGTTGTGTGGGTATTAGGTGATGTGTGTTTTAATCAACGTGGGTTAAAGTCTTTATCTCGGCTAGGTGGTATTAAACATTTAGTCCTTGGTAATCATGATAGATACCTACGAGATAACCACATAACTACCTTTAATAAGATTGTCGGTATGGTTGCATACAAGAATAAATATGTGTTAACTCATGCCCCGTTACATCCGAGAAGTGTACGTCCAAGGTTTGAGTTCAATATCCATGGGCATATTCATGCACAACCCTCATTCGGTGAGGAGTATCGGAACGTATCGGTAGAGAATATTGGAGGGATTCCACGCACCTTAGAGTATGTGCTAGATATGGAGAGTGTATGAAATTATGGAATTGTGAGGATCTTAAAGGTGAGTGGATTATCACTGTAAAGATAGATGGTGTAAATGCTACATGGGATGGGGGGAAGTTCGTATCACGGAGAGGCAAACCTCTGTATAATGCTGATGAAGCGGGAAGGATTGTAGGGGCAGAGGAGGGAGAGGTATATGAAATCTTCTGCGGTAGCTTTAAGGAGACCATTAGTATCGTCCGAAGTAATAAGAATCCTAAGAGAGAGGTTACAGAGTTTGAATTGTTTGATCTTGAACCAGAGATTGATCCACGGTTATATCTATTAACTATGGAAGACCCAACTGCCGAGAAGGTTAAAGAATTATTTAAAGGTGTTATAGATAAGGGTTACGAAGGGCTCGTACTACGTGGTCCGAATGGGGAAAGGTTAAAGGTTAAGGATAAGATTACGTTAGACCTAATCGTGCTTGATGTAGTAGAGGGCAAGGGCAGGAACAAAGGGAGAGTAGGTGCTCTTGTAACCTCACGAGGTAAGGTATCTGGAATGACTGATGCTCAACGAGAGGAATTCTGGGAGCATGGTGGGGTTAATATTATTGGGAGGATGATTGAAGTTGAGTGTATGCAGTTAACCGAGGCAGGGAAGATGAGGCATGCACGGTTCACCCGAGTAAGAGACGATAAGCCATTAGAGGAGAGTGATGATGCATAAATTAGAATACACCGATTCATTCGGCAATATTTATACGATACAAAATGATTGTGGCCCTACGATTTATGATGTGGTTGATGACTTATTTAAACCAATCCTTTTAGCGGCAGGGTTTCATGAGTCACTAGTTAAGAGAGCTTTCGGAGAGGAGGAAGAGGAGGATGACTAAAGCCGAGTGCAACAAGTTAGTTAAACTACTTAAGAAATTAAGGGAAGAGGTTAAGCAGGAGGCAGGTATCAGAAGCACTATAGTAGATTGTACTAGCTTCCTGATTGCCGCTCTAGGAGTGAAGGAGGATAAATGATTAAGATATTAACTTTGGATTTGGAGACGAGCCCGCTATTATCGCATACCTGGGGCATTTGGAATGTGAATGTAGGTATCAATCAGATTATGGAACCTACCGAAGTCTTATGTTGGGCAGCGAAGTGGTATGATGAAGATGAAGTTATGTTCTCTTCTTCTTTCGGTGATGGTAAGAAGGATATGTTGGATAAAATATGGAACCTCTTGGAGGAAGCTGATGCAGTTGTACATTACAATGGTACTCGTTTCGATATACCGCACCTGAATAGAGAGTTCCTTGAAGCAGGGATGTTACCACCAGCACCGTATAAACAAATAGATCTTCTTCGGACAGCTAAGAGTCAGTTCCGCTGGCCCTCAAACAAACTTGACTATGTAACCCAAGCACTTGGTATAGGTGCTAAGGTTAAGCACGAAGGGCATCAGTTGTGGGTGGATTGTATGATGGGGGATGTTAAGGCGTGGGCTAAGATGGAGAAATATAATCGCCAAGATGTGACCCTTACCGAAAAATTATTCACTAAGTTTAAGCCTTGGATAAAATCGCTACCTAATGCGGCCTTGTATCAAGATGATACCGAAGAATTAGCTTGCCCTGCTTGTGGTCGTAGTGATACCCTCCACCCTAGAGGTTTTGCGTTTACTGCGGTATCTAAATTTCAGCGGTATCGTTGTGACTGTGGGCGTTGGTGCAGAGGGAACACTAACTTAGTTGATCGGAAGACGAAGGGGGTTAATGTCACATGATTAATTTATACATTGGATTCGGACTATTATTCGGATTCCTTTCTTACTCAACTTACTTTTCAGCTAGGGTGTCTAAGGGTCTTACCATACCACAGTTATACAGTTTGGTTTACTCGAACCCGATAGAAGATGACTTATTGCATTATACTTTCAGGAACTTATTTCTGTTGAGGGTATGCCTCATCATTGCTTGGATATTTGCACTCGGATTAGGAGGTTTAATTTATGGACAAATTGGCACTATTTGAATTACATGATGAGCTAACTTCTAAAGCTAAAGGGTTGATGGAGAGTAAGAATAAAGATTACACTGGTGGTGGTAGCGTGTTCGCTAACCTTGAAGCTTGTACTATTATTGGTATACATCCGGTGAAGGGTACAATTATCCGAATGATTGATAAGCTACAACGGCTGAACTCTTATGTAGTTAATGGGGAACTTGCTGTAAAGGATGAGGGTGTGGAGGATACACTCATTGATATTATTAATTACTCTGTCCTGATAGGGGGTATGATTAAGGATGATAAATCTAAAGTTAAAGAAGGTGCATAAGGATGCTATTATTCCGAGGTATCAAACAGATGGTTCAGCGTGTGCTGACCTCCACTGTGTATTCGAGGGTCCGTGGAATTTTTCTTATGTACATCCTGGCCAAACAGAGGTTATTCAAACGGGCCTGGTATTCGATATACCAGAAGGATACGAACTCCAAGTGAGGGCAAGGAGTGGGATGTCTGCTAAGGGTGTTATCCTAGCTAATGGTGTGGGTACTATTGATTCCGATTACAAAAAGGAGGTAAAAGTAATTCTACATAACTGTAGTCCAGACGTAGTGAAGATCACCCAAGGGGATCGTATTGCCCAGTGTATGTTGTCGCCAGTAACTAAGATAGAATTTGAGGAGGTAGATTATGTCCCGAAAAATGGAAGGGGTGGGTTGGGTTCAACAGGGAATCGTTGATAAAGAAGAGTTGCTTGATGCACTCTTACGCTTCCTAAGTTATATGGACGAGGAAGTATTTGCTGAACAACACTCACTTGAGTTCAATGATGCTTGGAGTGAATTGTGTTGTCTATCCGAAGAACTTGATATAGAAATTAATGGAGTTGTTAATGAGTAATAAATATACCTGTTTTATTTGCCGAAATGAAAAAGTATTGGATGGAGATATCACTACAGAGTTGGGCAAGGATGAGGTATTGATATGCCCTAAGTGTGCTGAGGTAGTTGAGAGGTTGACTGGGGAGGCAGGGAGAGAGGTTGAAGTGGATGAGTGATAGTAGGTTTAGGACTTCATTCGGGGAGAGGGTATTCCGATTACGATATGCCAACTCTCCGTATGATACATGGGACTTCCTAGTGGATAGGTTGGTGGATGATGTTTGTGGCACTAGGGGTGGGACGTTACCACCCCTTATGTCTAAGGGTGATCGTGGACAACTTAAGGAATACGTTAGACAAATGATGTTTATTCCAGGAGGAAGGTACTTATATTATGCAGGAAGAGAAGTTCACTTTTTCAACAACTGTTTCTGCCTCAGAGCTGAGGAAGATACGAGAGAGGAATGGGGAGATTTGCTCAAACGAGCTAGTGATTGCCTTATGTCGGGTGGCGGAATCGGGGTGGATTACTCACGGCTTAGAGGATTTGGTAAAATTCTTAAACGAACCGGAGGCACATCCTCTGGCCCAATCCCACTTATGCAAAGCGTTAATGAAGTTGGTAGGAACGTCATGCAAGGAGGAAGCAGAAGAAGTGCAATCTATGCCTCCCTTAATTGGCAACATGAGGATATACAGCGATTCCTGACCTGCAAGGATTGGCCCGATTGGTTACGTGAGAGGAAGTTTGAGGATTTCAATACACCTGCACCGATGGATATGACCAACATCAGCATCAACTGGGATACAGAGTTCTGTGAGAATTACTTGGAGATACCAGAAGGTCAGATGTTCCAGTTGCCGAAGGTATGGAACGACTCCGTAAGACGTATGTGCAAGACTGGGGAGCCAGGACACTCATATAACTTCTACGAGAACGAGGAGGATACACTAAGAAATGCGTGTTGCGAATTTACTAGTGAGGACGACTCTGACGTTTGCAATCTTGGGAGTATCAACCTCGCAAATATTTCCTCCATTGACGAGCTTAAAGATGTCGTATGCCTTGCTTCTAAGTTTCTTATTTGCGGTACTCTTAGAGGTGATGTCCCTTATGAGAAAGTCGTGGATGTCAGAGAGGCAAATAGAAAAATAGGATTAGGTCTTATGGGGGTTCATGAGTGGTTACTCAAACGTGGGTATAAGTATGGTATGACTGATGAACTACGATCTTGGTTAGGAGTGTATGCAGATGAATCAGAAAGATCAGCCAACGAACACTGCGACAGATTCTTCCTCAACAGACCGAAGAAATATAGAGCGGTGGCTCCTGCAGGAACGATTGGAATTCTTGCGGGTACAACTACGGGCATCGAACCGTTATATGCAGTCGCTTATAAGAGAGGGTGTATCGAAGGTGGAACAACCCATACTTATGAGTACGTTATTGATGGAACTGCAAGAACAATTATCGACAATTTTGAAGTTAAAGCTGAGTCTATCGAGACTGCGGGTGACCTCGCGAGAGACCCCGCTAGACGAATAGCCTTTCAAGCTGACGTGCAAGAATATGTCGACATGGCAATCTCGTCAACATTAAATCTACCAGCATGGGGTACCGAATATAATAATGAGGATACCGTAGATAGGTTGAGTAGTATCCTAGCATATTATGCACCTAGGCTACGTGGTGTAACTGCGTATCCTGATGGTGCTAGAGGTGGACAACCACTTACAGAAGTACCTTACTCAGAAGCACTAGGTAAGGAAGGTGTTGTGTATGAAGCGAATGAGGCTACTTGTAGTGGAGGGATTTGTTCATTATGAGGATAACAGTAGAGAAGATAACCGATGTAACATTGGCAAGGAAGGCTTGTAGTTATACACTACATTCACAGAGTGACACAAAAATACCACTACGTAAATTGTATATGTCCGAGCATTCACCTGCTAGGACTCAAATCTTTACCGTAGAGATGGTGGGGATTCCTTCTTACGTATCAACTCATTTAGTTCGGCATAAGATTGGTGTTGAGCACTTCGTTCAAACCAACCGATTGGATCGTGGTGCTGAAGAGGTTGCCGATAGAAATACGTTAGTCAATCACATGATGGTAATTAACGCCATAGCCCTAATCAATATGGCACGTAAGAGGTTGTGTACTAACGCTGACCCAGTTACTAGAAAGGTGATGGGTTATATCAAGGGTGCGATAAAGGAGGTCGACCCTGAGCTACATGAGTTCTTAGTAATAGATTGTGAGTACCGAGGGTATTGTTGTGAGGTGAGAACGTGTGGTTATTATCCTCCATATACCATACGAGAATAGCCCTAATAGCCCCTACAGTGGACAAAGAGAAGGCCACCCTAGTGTTGATATGTATTCAACATTAAGGTGGCCTTTATTGTTACTATTTCTTTTTACTCTTCTTCTTCTTCTCCTCCCCCTTCTTACCTTTCTCGTAATCATTGAACAAGTTCTTATAGAATAAATCGTTATATATCCTTGGGATATATTTACCGGAGTTATTCTTGAACTCATTAGCTAGTAATCCCGCTTGAGATAATGCATACGGGTGTGAGGATACTGCTCTGCCTACCCCTAGAGCAGAAGCTAGTCCAGGCCCGCCCTTAGTAAATGACTCCAACGTTACCGGCATAATAACTTCCGATGGAATTAATGAGCTAGTACCTTGCTTCCTAGCTCTCCTAGCTGCAGCCTCTAACCATTGCAACCTCTCATGACTAACTCTATTAGCATCAGCTATAGTCTTATCTCTGTTAAGAATCTCTCTGTACCCATCAGCAGCAGCCTTTCTAGCATTTACTCTTGATGCATTGGGTACGGGTGACATAGTCTTAGCCGCATTTAAATGTTCCCTAGCCGCAAATGCATCATCTGCCCTCTTATTAGCTAGTGCATCCGTGATTGGCATTTTATTCGGATAACTAGTCCCTGGCTGCATGCCATAGGTATCACGGAACTCCATCAACAATTCATCAGCCATCTTATCAGCTTTAAGTCTATCAGGTCCAGAGAGACTTACACCCTCAAAAGGTTTACGTAGTGACTTACGCATACCAGCTACTACTTCAAGTGGGTCTACTTCTACACCCTGAGCAGCCAGTTCTTTTACACGGTCATCCACTATCTTAGCGTTTTCCCTAAAGATATCTGCTGATTTTTCTATTTGTTTCTTGGAGATGGCAAGCTTATTATCCAATGCATATTGAGCTATCTTATCTGTGACAGATTGCTTTACTCCCTCTGGTTGTCGGAGTGCCCTAGTCATAAGACTCCTAGCCAGATCCTCTGGGATTAACTTACTCAATCCCTTAAGTGCCACTTTAGGAGCGTACTCATACAAAGCTCCTTCACCAAGTGAGGTAGCTGCACCACTAGGAGTTATCTCTTTACCCTCTTTATACTTATCATACAGTTGGTCGGCCAAGGCAAACCCTGCAGCACCACCAGCCGGATTCATTCCACTCAGGATAGTTCCGGCCAGAGAACCACCAACTTGGTACTGCTCCCTTTCGGGTAATTTATTCTCCTTAACCCAATTACCTAACAATCCCGGTGGTATCATATCAGGGTTAGGGCTACCACTGCTCAACTGATCCGGGGATATACCCGCACTAAATGAGCCATTAGCAGCTTGAGCCCTAGCCCTTGCTCTTGCAAGATCAATAGCAGACATTATTTATTCTCCTTTAACCAGCCCTCAATATCACTATCAGTTGCGTTAACTCCAAGAGCTTTAAATGCGTCATCGTAATCCGTAGCAGAGTAGCTAACATCCTTATTCTCCCAAGGGTTAGTATCCCCCTTTACATCACTAAAACCTACACCTAACTTTTCTGCTGCTTGTATAATATGGAAAGGTACAGGTTTATTACTCCCCTTATAATACGATAACTGGTTCTTAATCTCATTAGATAACATCCCTTTAGCTTGCTTTATTTTCTTCTTAGCCAAAGTTCTATCTGTACCAAACCCAGGGATCGTAGCTGCAAAAGTCTTAACATCAAAGTCGGATGGAGTGCCTTTAATAAATGATTGTGACAACATCATAAGACTATCGGTATAAGTCTTGTAAGCTTCCTCTGCATCGGTTCCAGCGCCAGCCCACAATTTAGCTTTCTGCCCCCAACCACTTAACCTACTCCAAACAGGTGTATCCGATAAGACATCCTCAGTAAGATCACCCATCTTATTAAGAACCTCAATCCCACGCAATCCTTGAGTAAGTGTATCTTGTGATGCTTGTGGTAGTACTTCTTCTTGTGGTTTTACCACATGCCCACTACCTGCCGATGGTCTAGCAAATGTATTACCAGTCCTAGCATCTTCATAAATCAGATCACCAGTTTCTTTATCCTTACCGACAAGTCTAAACTGTCCACCGATAGAAATATTAGAATAGTTCTGCATCCTATCCTGCCAAGGCCCACGCTCAGGGCTATCAGTATAAGCTATCTTTTCTGCATCTGCCCACTCTTCTGGTGTACTTGGGGCATGACCGTTCTCTGCTATATACTCAGAGATGATATACTGGCTCTGCCTAGTAGGTGTGGGGGATTTATATTTATCACCATACACTTTTGTATAATCTTGTAGTGCATTATGCATAAAATTCTGAGGGGCTCCTTCATACTCTTGACCGAACTCACCCATGTCACTTACAAATCCAGCTATATCATTTTTATTATACTCCATAATATCAGGGAGGATAGCTGCATAATCCTGATTGAACTCTTGCTTATTTGCCAACTGAGTTGCCTTATCCTTTGCTGCCTTAGCTTGTTGCTCCCGAAGTAAATTAGATAAGCGTAACTGCTCTTGACGGTTCCTATTAGTAATCTTATCCTGACCCATATCATAGGCATACTTCTTCCTACGATAATCAGAATCATCCATCATCTTCTGAAGTTGCATTAATTTAACTAGTTGATCCATCGCTGCCATATTTAACTACCTCCTAGTATCATCTGGCCATATTCTTCATAATGTTATTAATATACGGCTGCATCTGGTAGTCAGAGATCATACCTTGGGCTGTATCACCTAGCTTACCATACATATTACCCATGATCTGACCAGCTTGAGAGTTAAGGTTAGCTGAGTTATTAGCTGCGTTAAGGCCCGAAGAAAGGATCTGGTTACCGACATTATTACCCAACCCACTATACATACCAGCAAGATTACCGGAGGTCATATTACCGACATTGAATCGGTTGAGTAGATCTTGATACCCTAAATTATATCTACTACTAAGGTCACCATAGCTTCTATTATATTCATCAACGGCACGAGCATATTGCTTATCAGCTTCCTGCCCTGATAGGTTCATGTTAGCATCGGCTAGCATATCTAGACCAGCTCTACTATCCCACATACCACGACCAGCAAGTTGCCTATTCATAGCCTCTTCTTGCTGTTGCTGTCTCCACTTATATGCAGGAT
>Ga0256827_10001798_pt1 | contig 13829 bp, 24 predicted proteins | sample CV84metaG_FD_185977 | JGI IMG/M metagenome (GOLD analysis project Ga0256827, IMG submission 185977) | Hydrothermal vent microbial communities from East Pacific Rise, Pacific Ocean - CV84 | ecosystem: Environmental > Aquatic > Marine > Hydrothermal vents | place: Pacific Ocean: East Pacific Rise... | reverse complement strand
ATTTAGACAGATTTCTGATAAAAGATTGCATTTTTACAATAAAATCTTTGCAATCACTAATACGAAGAACAGCGTGTGGCTTAAGCAGATCAATAAAGGACTTGAGAAGTTACGTTTAGAAAAATTGGCCGATATAGAGAAAACATGGTTACCTACGGTTGAGAATGCGTATTACAACAAGCAGCTCAAGGTACATAAAAAATATACAGACAGAGAAAAAAAATGGCTTGATGAAAATAAATTTATCACGCTTTCCGGTGATCCTCAATGGTTATCGGCACTTATGGATAACGGAATGCATTACTATCATGGGATCATGGGAGATTATATCCGTGTGATCGTTTCAAATATGGGAAGTGAGTTTGAAATACAACCTAGCAGTACATGGGAAAAGGTATTACACCCGGATGAGGGGAAATACAGTGATGTGATCTTTGGTTCTATGGATAGTAGAATAAAAAACAGTTTAAGTCAAAAATATGATTTTTTAGAGAAGTCAGCTTTTGGTCCTATGGTGATTGTGATGAATAAAAAAGTACGGTTTATTACGAATTTGCATGATATCAGAACAAAGACCATAGGATTGCTCTCTTCCCAAGAGTATACAGAGAGGATCAGATCAAAATATATAGATTATGATTTTGAAGAGATGGATAGTGTAACAGATATGCTAGATGCGATAAACAACGGAAAGCTTGATGCCGGACTGCTCTCTCTTTCTAAAGCGATCAATTTTCTTGTTGATAATAAATATAATTCGCTTGATATTGTAGGGAAAACTGATGAGAAGATATATATAGAGACAGGAATATTGAAAGAGAAACCGTTGCTTAAAAGTATTGTGGCAAAAGCATCGCTTTCATTGGACAGTAACTATAGAGAAAAGATACTTTCCAAATGGACCAGACGTTTGAACTATATTGAAAAAACAGATTATCAACTTACCTACACCGTTGCAGCTTTATTGGGAATGTTATTATTCTCAACAGCATATTATGCGTATGCATTAAGAAGAAAACACCAAGCGGTGAAGCAGATGAATGTTAAGATAGAACATCTTTCAAGAACAGATGATCTGACGGGTCTTTATAATAAAAGAGCCTTTAATCAAGCGTTTGAACAAGAAGATGATGAGAAGAAAAAGATCTCCGGGTTACTTTTTTTAGATGTAGATTATTTTAAGAAATATAATGATTTCTATGGGCACATGCTGGGAGATGATGCATTAAGAAGCGTGGGAGATCAGCTAAATACCTATACATCATGGCATCGCAGTCCTTATCGTATCGGGGGTGAAGAGTTTGGTATGATCCTGTATGATTGTTCTGAAAAAGATGCCTTGATCTTGGCAGAAACAATTCGTGCTGACATGGAAAACTTAGAAATAGAACATGCACGAAGTCCATTGGGATATATTACTATATCTGTCGGTATCGCTATGATGCATCAGGGTCTTGATAGTAAAAGTCTCTATTTGAATGCAGATCAAGCACTGTATAAAGCTAAAATGTTAGGACGCAATGCACTATACCTCTATACGGGTGAAGAGACGGATTCCTGATCTTCATCATTGATGACACTCCATTCATCAAAGGGGAGTGCTTCAAAATCTAATTTTTCTATCGTGTATGCATAACTGTTGGCTACTGTGACAATGGTCACTTTTTGAATACCGTATTTTTTATAGAGTGAGAATTTGTTCTGTGACTTGACCCAGAGACTCTCTTCACTCTCAAAAGGTGCAGGGATGATAAGCTCATTCTCCTTGGTTATGTAACCATGGATCCCCAGTGTTTGTACATCAATATGGTGTTTCATGAGTGCAAGTGCTATCATGGTGTCAAATTGCATAATGAAGGGTTGACCTATGGTGAGATATTTTGCAAAGGCAAAATCAAAAAGTAGCATTTTTTTCCCTGATTTCTGATAGCGGTCATCTATAAAGAGTACAAGCTTCTCCTTTTTAAAAAGTTTCATGGTTCTGTAGAGCCAATCTTTGGAGACTTTGAACTTCTCTTTAGCAAATGTATATATTTGATGGATCGTTAAGTGTTTGGTGTGGTGCTGTGCAAGGATAAGTAGTAGTTTCTGCTCATTACTGTCAAAACTGCTTTGAAAGAATCTCTTCATCACTTGGGTACTGTTCTTTTGGGAACGTGCGATCAAGGGAAGTGTTCCTGAACGCAGAAAGTGATTAAAACTATGACTCTGTATGCTACTGCTTTCAAAGGCAAGAAACTCCTCATAATCCAAAGGAAAAAGTTCAATAGGTGTAAAGAGTGTATCGGTAAGTGCTATACGTGTAATGACAATCAATCTCTCTACATTGGGAAAAGAAGAAAGCAGACCCTCATGATAATGATCCAATACAAGTAGTGTGATCCTGTTCCTGTCTATGAACTGCTGCAGGATCACTCTTTCTAACGTATGAAAGATGAGGTTTGGGTCTTCTAAGTCTATGTAGAGTGTTTGTTCTGTAAGCTCTTCACCAATAAGATCAAGCACCATAGCGGTTTTTCCTGCACCTCGCACACCATAGAGATTGAGATCACCTTTGAGAGGGAGTTGGACTTTTCTCGTGACATATTGATCAGAGAAAGGATGCTGATTTTGATAATATTCAAGTAAATTCATAAGTATCCTTCCTTATTAAAAGGAAATATTTTTTTATATTGTAGCGTTTTTAGTCTAAAAAGCATTGCACCTTTCAAAAAGTTTGGGTATAATTCGCGTTCCTAAATTTATGTTAGAGGGTTTAAACCCTGTGTTTTAGGCACGTACTAACGAGTTCTTTTAAAGGTAAAATATGGAAAAAATTAGATTAAAGCTTAAAGCTTACGATCACAGAGTACTAGACAGATCAGTTGCTGCTATTGTTGATGCAGTTAAACGTACAGGTGCAGAGATTAGAGGGCCAATTCCAATGCCAACTAAACTTAAGCGTTATACGGTTCTTAAATCGCCACACGTAAACAAAGATGCACGTGAACAATTTGAGATCAGAATTCACGGAAGAATGATCGATATCGTTTCGGCTACTTCAGATACTATTGATTCACTTATGAAGTTGGATCTGGCACCTGAGATCGAAGTTGAAATCAGATCAATGGACAAGTAGGAGTAGAGAATGGAATTTATTGTAGAAAAAATTGGTATGAGCAGAACTGTTGATGTACCAAGTGTTCCAGTCACACTTCTTAAAGTTGTTGAAACAAAAGTTTGTGAAGTGAAAGAAGACGGTAAAGCACTTGTTGCATACAACTCAAGTAAAAAACTGAATAAGAGTATTGAAGGTCAGCAGACTAAATTCGGTGTCTCTAAAGAGTTTAATAAATTTATGACGATCGAAGTAGCTGAAGGTACTGAAGCGGGTGATCTTGACCCTGCAGCACTAACAGAAGCAACATTGGTTAAAACTTCTCTTAACACTAAAGGTAGAGGTTTTTCCGGTGGTATGAAACGTCACGGATTTGGTGGTGGACCTGGTTCACACGGGCATAGATTTGGTAGACGTATCGGTTCTATCGGTAATGCTGAGTGGCCTGGACGTGTACAAAAAGGTAAGAAAATGCCTGGACAATACGGTAACACTAAAACAACTGTAAAAAATGATGTTATCTCATTTGATGCTGAGAACGGCATCCTAGTATTAAAAGGTTCAATCCCTGGTCACAATGGTGCTAGAGGGTTAGTAAGGATAGTTAAATAATGAAAACAACAGTAATTAAAACAACAGACCTTCCGGCTAAATTCTTGGAAGTTCACCCACATAACCTTTACCTTTACTGTAAAGCGTATGCGGCTGGACTTAGAGCAAACACTGCTCAAACTAAGAACAGATCAGCAGTGAGCGGTGGTGGTAAGAAGCCATGGGCTCAAAAAGGTGGAGGACGTGCAAGAGCAGGTTCACTAAGATCTCCTATTTTCGTAGGTGGTGGTGTTGCATTTGGTCCAAGTACAAATAAAAACTATGATCAAAAAGTAAACAAAAAGCAAAAGAAGCTTGCACTTTATCATGCATTGGCAGAGATGGCAGCAAATGAGAGACTTTTTGTGGTAGACAACATTGCTATCGACTCTGGTAAAACAAAAGATGCAATTGCTTTTGTGAACGGTCTTGAGCAAAGAGATGTACTTGTAGTAAAAGAGATGATCGATGATAAGACTTTCTTAGCATTCAGAAATCTCCAGAACGCATACCTTATTGAATCAAATGAGCTTAACGCTTATCTTGCTGCTGCATATCACTCTATCGTGATCGAAAAAGCAATATTTGATAAATTGACTAAAGAGGCTTAAGATGGCAGATATTACAGATATTAAATCAATTATGTATACAGAGAAGAGTTTGGCTCTTCAAGAAGAGGGTGTCATCGTAGTTCAAACAACTCCAAGAATGACTAAAAATGGTCTTAAAGAAGTCTTTAAAGAGTTCTTTGGGATCACTCCACTTAGAGTTAACTCCATGAGAGTAAACGGTAAAGTGAAAAGATTTAAAGGTATCGAAGGGAAAAGACCAGACTTGAAAAAGTTCTATGTGAAACTTCCGGAAGATGCTAAAATCGAAAGCTTAGCGGTATAAGGATAGAAGATGGCAATTAAAACATATAAACCAACCACACCTTCACGTCGTTATATGACTAACCTTGACAGTGGTGATATCACTGCTAAAGCAAGTGTTAGAGCTCTACTTAAAAATCTTCCAAGATCTGCAGGTAGAAACAGTAACGGTAGGATCACATCTCGTCACAGAGAAGCAGGGGCTAAAAAACTTTACAGAATCATTGATTTTAAAAGAAATAAATTTAACATCGAAGGTACTGTTGCAACTGTTGAATATGACCCGTATAGAAACTGTAGAATCTGTCTTATCAAATATGTTGACGGTGACAGAAGATATATACTTCAACCAAAAGGTTTGAATGTAGGTGATAAGATCATGTCAGCAGAGTCTGGACTTGATATTAAAACCGGTAATACAATGAAACTAAAAAACATCCCGGTTGGTACATTGGTACACAACATCGAGATGAGCCCAGGACACGGTGGACAAATTGCACGTTCAGCAGGTGGTTATGCTCAGATCATGGGTAGAGACGGTAAATACGTTTCACTTAGACTTCCATCTAGTGAAATGAGATATATTCTTGGAGAGTGTCTTGCTACGATCGGTACTGTAGGAAATGAAGATTTCTCTAATATCGTGATCGGTAAAGCAGGACGCTCTCGTCACCTTGGTATCAGACCACAAACCAGAGGTTCTGCAATGAACCCGATCGATCACCCACATGGTGGTGGTGAAGGTAAAACAAACTCAGGTCGTCATCCGGTATCTCCTTGGGGTATGCCAACTAAAGGGTATAAGACGCGTAAGAAAAAAGCTAGTGATAAGTTGATTATCACTAAGAAAAAAACAGGAAGGGGCTAAGATATGGCAAGATCAACAAAAAAAGGGCCATTTATCGATGGTCACCTTATGAAAAAAGTGTTAGCAGCAAAAGAGGCTAGCGACAAAAAACCTATTAAAACTTGGTCGAGAAGATCAGTAATTTTCCCAGAGTTCATTGGTTTAACGATCAATGTACATAACGGAAGACAATTTATCCCGGTATTCATCACTGAAAACCATGTAGGGTATAAATTGGGTGAATTTGCACCAACAAGAACATTTAAGGGCCATAAAGGTTCTGTTCAGAAGAAGGTAGGATAAGATGAGTAGAGCATTATTAAAATTCGTAAGAGTCTCTCCTACTAAAGCTAGACTTATTGCCAGAGAAGTACAGGGAATGAATGCAGAGCTTGCACTTGCAGCGTTAGAGTTTATGCCTAACAAAGCGGCAGGGATCATTTCTAAAGTGATCGCTTCAGCAGTAGCCAATGGTGACTATGAGCCGGAAGAGGTAGTGATCTCTTCTTGTAGAGTAGACAAAGCTGCAGTGATGAAAAGATGGAGACCGAGAGCTAGAGGTACAGCTTCTAGAATTATTAAGCCAACGGCACATATCTTAGTTGAAGTAGGTGTTGCCTCTGTTGAAACAGAAGCCCCGGTAAAAAAAGCAGTAGCTAAAAAACCAGCAGCTAAAAAAGAGACAGCCAAAAAAGTAGAGACTAAAAAAGCAGCACCTAAAGCAGCAGCAAAAGCTGAGACTAAGGGTGATGACTTAACTAAGATCGCCGGTATTGGTAAAGTGTATGCAGGTAAGCTTAATGATGAAGGTATCTTCACTTACGCAGACGTAGTAAACATGACACAAGCACAAATCGACACGATGGAAGAGAAGTACACATTTAAAGGTGACTTTAAAGATGCTATCGCTGATGCGAAAAACTTCGTAAACGGAAAGGACGCGTAATGGGTCAAAAAGTAAATCCTATAGGTCTTAGACTGGGAATCAACAGAAACTGGGAATCAAGATGGTTCCCGGCAAAAGGTAGAACAGCTGATTTTATCGCTGAAGATTATAAAATCAGAAAATACCTTAAAAAAGAACTTTTTTATGCGGGTGTTTCTAACATCATCATTGAGAGAACTGTAAAAAAATTAAGAATCAATATTGTTACTGCACGTCCTGGTATTATCATCGGGAAAAAAGGTGCAGATATTGAGAAATTGAAAGCAACACTTATCAAGATGCTTGGTAAAGATGTAGCGATCAACATTAAAGAAGAGAAACGTCCACAAGCATCAGGTCAATTGGCTGCTGAGAATGTTGCAACACAACTTGAAAGACGTGTTGCATTTAGACGTGCAATGAAAAAAGTGATCCAGGGTGCATTAAAATCAGGTGCAAAAGGGATCAAAGTTTCTGTTTCCGGTAGACTTGGTGGTGCTGAAATGGCAAGAACTGAGTGGTACCTAGAGGGACGTGTTCCTCTTCATACACTTAGAGCAAAGATCGATTACGGTTTTGCTGAAGCACATACTACTTATGGGATCATTGGTATTAAAGTATGGATCTTCAAAGGTGAAGTACTTGCTAAAGGTATCCAAGCTGAACCAAAAGAAGAGAAAAAAGGTGGACGTAGACCATCTAGAAATAACAAAAGAGGTGAATAACAATGTTAATGCCTAAAAGAACCAAATGGAGAAAGCAACAAAAAGGCCGTAATCGCGGTAAGTCTTTCAGAGGTAACAAGATTGAGTTCGGTGATATCGCGATCAAAGCGATTGAAGGTGGTAGAATTGATTCACGCCAGATAGAAGCAGCACGTATCACTATGACAAGAAAGATCAACAGAACAGGGAAAACTTGGATCAGAGTTTTCCCTGATAAGCCACTTACTGCAAAACCACTTGAAACAAGAATGGGTAAAGGTAAAGGAGCTGTTGATAAATGGGTTATGAATATCAAGCCGGGAAGAATTATCTTTGAAATGGCAGGGGTTGATGAGGATCTTGCAAGAGAAGCACTCACGCTAGCAATTCATAAAATGCCGTTTAAGTGTAAAATCATTACAACAAAGGATAGCAATGAACTATATTGATTTGAAAGATAAAAGTGTTGCTGATCTTGAAGCAATGCTTAAAGAAAAGAAACTTGAATTGTTTACTTTAAATGCAAAGCAAAAAACTATGCAATTAACAAACACTTCTGAGTTAAGAGTAGCGAAAAAAGATATCGCTAAAATCCAGACAGCATTGACTGCTGCTAGATCGAAGTAAGGGGTCATTTATGCCAAAAAGACAAATAACAGGTACTGTGATTAAAAAGGCCGGAGACAAAACTGCAACCGTATTGGTTGAGAGAAGAGTACTTCACCCAAGATATCACAAAACAGTAAAAAGATTTAAGAAATATCTTATTCATGATGAGAAAAACGACATTAATGTTGGAGATACGGTAACTGCAGTTGAATGTAGACCGCTCTCAAAAACAAAAAGTTTCAGACTTCTTGAAATCGTGAAGAGAGGAGAAGTGTAATGATCCAAGGTTTTACTAGATTAAATGTAGCAGATAACTCTGGTGCAAAAGAGATCATGTGTATCAAAGTTCTTGGTGGATCTAAGAGAAGATATGCATCAGTAGGTGACGTGATCGTTGCTTCTGTAAAGAAGGCACTTCCAACAGGTAAAGTGAAAAAAGGTAAAGTCGTTAAGGCAGTTGTGGTTAGAACGAAAAAAGAGATCCAGAGAGAAAATGGTTCACTTATCCGTTTTGATGACAATGCAGCAGTCATTATCGATGACAAAAAAGAGCCAATAGGTACTCGTATCTTCGGCCCTGTAAGTCGTGAAACAAGATATGCAGGATTCATGAAAATTGTATCACTTGCACCGGAGGTATGGTAGTATGGCGAAAACATTTAAAATCAAAAAAGGTGATACTGTAATGGTTATCGCCGGAGATGATAAAGGTAAAACTGGAGAAGTTCTTCAAGTTCTTACTAAAAAAGATGCTGTGATCGTTGCAGGTTGTAAAATGGCTAAAAAAGCTGTGAAACCGAGCGAGCAGAACAAAGAGGGTGGATTTGCAAACGTTGAAATGCCTATCCATATCTCAAATGTAAAAAAAGTAGAGGCATAATCTTATGAGTAGAATGAAGCAAAAGTACAATGACATCGTTCCTGCGCTCCAAGAAGAGTGTGGGATTAAAAATCCGATGCAGACACCTAAGCTTGAAAAAATAGTGATCTCTGTAGGTGCAGGTGAAGAAGGTAAAGACTCTAAACTAATTGCAAATATGGTAGATACTATTTCTCTTATTGCTGGTCAAAAAGCAGTAGTTGTAAATGCTAAGAAATCTGTTGCAGGTTTTAAAGCTAGAGAAGGTGCTCCTTCAGGTATCAGAGTAACACTTAGAGGTGCAAATATGTATAACTTCTTTGATAAACTCGTATCTATCGCACTTCCAAGAGTGAAAGACTTTAGAGGAACACCTAGAAAAGGTTTTGACGGACGTGGTAACTATAACTTCGGTCTTCAAGAGCAACTAATGTTCCCGGAAGTAGAGTTTGACAAAGTAATTAAAACACACGGTATGAATATTACGATCGTAACAAGTACTGAAGATGATAAAGAGGCATTTACACTTTTAACTAAGCTCGGTATGCCTTTTGCTAAAGGGAGAAACTAATGGCTAAGAAATCAATGATTGCTAAGCAGAAGAGAAAAGCTAAATTCTCTACGCAGGCATATACAAGATGTAACATTTGTGGTAGACCTCACTCAGTATACAGAGACTTCGGACTTTGTCGTGTGTGTTTAAGAAAAATGGCTAACGAGGGATTGATCCCTGGTATGCGTAAAGCAAGCTGGTAAGGAGAATAAAAAGATGATGACAGATATAATTGCAGATTCTCTTACTCGTATAAGAAATGCTGCACAAAGAAGACTAGACGTTACAACACTTCTTCACTCTAAAACAATTGAAGCAACCGTATCTATTTTTGTAGATAAAGGGTATCTCGAGAGTTTCAAAGTAAAAGAAGACGGAAACAAAAAAACAATTAAAGTTGTTCTTAAATATGACGAAGATGAAAAAAGCGTTATTAATGAGATCAAAAAGATATCTAAGCCCGGTAGACGTGTCCACCAAGGTAAAGAAGATATCAGAACATTTAAAAATGGTTACGGTACTTTGGTAGTTTCAACTAGCCAAGGTGTACTTGCTAATGATGAAGCGTTTAAACGTGGAATCGGTGGCGAAGTAATCTGTAGTATTTGGTAAGGAGACAAGATGTCAAGAATAGGAAAAAGACCAGTAACTGTAGTAAGTGGTATAGATGTATCACTAGACGGTACGACTCTCGTGGCTAAAAAAGGCAATCTTGAAAAAAGACTTGAAACACATGGCAGAGTAGGTATTAATATCGAAGGTAACGAAGTTACTTTTGAAAGAATCGGTGATGAAAAACAAGATGCAGCGTTCTGGGGAACATACAGAGCACTTTTCAATAACATTATCATTGGTTTAGATAAAGGTTTTACTAAATCTTTAGAGATCAACGGTGTCGGTTATAGAGCATCGGTTCAAGGTAAAGTACTTAACCTTCAACTTGGTTTCTCCCACGATGTGATCTTCAATATCCCAGAGGGACTTGAGATCAAAGTTGAGAAAAATGTGATTACGATCAATGGTAGCGATAAGCAGTCCGTAGGACAAGCTGCTGCTGAGATCAGAGCGTTCAGACCACCAGAGCCGTACAAAGGTAAAGGTGTGAAGTATACAGATGAAGTGATCATCAGAAAAGCTGGTAAAGCAGCTGGTAAATAAGGAGCGGGTAGATGTTAAAAAGTATTCAAAAAAGAAAAAATAAACTTCGCGCTCAAAGAAAAGCAAGAGTAAGAGGTAAGGTCTTTGGAACTGCAGAGCTTCCAAGATTGACTGTATTTAAGTCAAATAAGCACTTCTATGCTCAAGCGATCGATGATAATGCCGGTGTGACACTTGTATCTGTGGACGGTAGAAAACTTGGTCTAAAATCAAACCAAGAAGATGTAAAGAAAGTAGCTGCTGAGATGGCTAAAAACCTTGCTTCTAAGAAGATTGAAAATGTTGTATTTGACAGAAATGGTTACTTATACCATGGTGTTGTTGCTTCATTTGCTGATGCACTTAGAGAAGCCGGTATTAAGTTTTAAGGAAGCATGATGCAAAATAATAATCAGAATGAAGAAGTTGAAAAAGAATTCGAAGAAGTAATCGTAAATATCGGTCGTGTTACTAAAGTTGTTAAGGGTGGTAGAAGATTTAGATTTACTGCACTTGTCGTTATTGGTGACAAGAAAGGTACAGTTGGATACGGATTTGGTAAAGCCAAAGAAGTTCCGGATGCGATCAAAAAAGCGGTTGATGATGCACATAAGAACCTTGTAAAAGTAAATATCAAGGGAACAACAATTGCACATGACATTGAACATAAATTCAATGCAAGTAGAATTGTACTTAGACCTGCATCAGAAGGTACAGGTGTTATTGCCGGTGGTGCTGCTAGACCAGTACTTGAGCTTGCAGGAATTCAAGATGTTCTTAGCAAATCAATCGGTTCTAACAACCCAAATAACCTAGTAAGAGCAACGATTCAAGCACTTACTAGAATCAAAGCGTAAGGGGTAATTATGGGTTTACATAATTTACAACCAGCTCCAGGTTCAACTCGTAATAGAAAAAGAGTTGGTCGTGGTCAAGGTTCAGGAACAGGTAAAACAGCTGGACGCGGTAACAAAGGTCAAAAAGCAAGATCTGGTTACAGCAGAAAAAGAGGTTTTGAAGGTGGGCAAATGCCACTTTACAAAAGATTGCCTAAGATCGGATTCACTTCTAAAGTTGAGAAACCGTATGTGATCAATGTAGAAAAGATCAAAGCAATTGCAGAGCTTGATGAAATCACTCTTGAGAGTATCAGATCAGTGCATAAATTGCAAAAAACAGTTAAAAGAGTTAAATTGATCGGGGCATCAGCAAAAACGCTTGCATCTAAGATCAAAGATGAAGCTGTTACCACAAGCGGGAAATAATTATGGGTAACGCTTTAACTCAAAAAATCCTTATTACATTAGGATTCCTTTTTGCGTACAGAGTTTTAGCCTATATCCCAACTCCAGGTGTTGACTTGGGTGTTATCAAAGAGTTCTTTGATAACAACTCAAACAATGCCCTTGGGATGATGAATATGTTCTCTGGTAATGCAGTTTCACGTTTAAGTATCATCTCCTTAGGTATTATGCCTTATATTACAGCTTCCATCGTCATGGAACTTCTTTCTGCAACTTTCCCGGCACTTGGACAAATGAAAAAAGAGCGTGACGGTATGCAGAAATATATGCAAATTATTCGTTACTTTACTATCTTCATTACTGTAGTACAGGCTATTGGTGTCTCTATGGGACTTCAAAGTATGACTGGACGTGCAGGACAGAGTGCCGTGATGATAGATCCTATGATGTTTACTGTGCTAACAACATTCTCTATGTTGACAGGTACAATGTTATTGATGTGGATCGGTGAACAGATCACACAAAAGGGTATCGGTAACGGTATTTCATTGATTATTTTTGCAGGTATTGTATCTGGATTACCATCAGGAATAGGAAATACAATTAGAGCAGTGAATGCAGGTGAGATGAATTTCTTGGTAGTATTGGGTATTTTAGCAATTATGCTTATCACGATCCTGGTTATCATTTATGTAGAACTAGGTGAAAGAAGAGTACCTATCTCTTACTCAAGAAAAACGATTATGCAGAACCAAACAAAGAGAGTGATGAACTACATCCCTGTGAAAGTAAACCTTTCAGGTGTTATTCCTCCGATCTTTGCATCTGCTGTATTGATGTTTCCACTTACAATGCTTCAGGCGAGTACAACACCATGGGTTGTTGCTATTGCGGATTCATTGGCCCCAGGGGGGATCGTTTTCAATATTGCAACATTCTTGCTTGTCATGTTCTTTGCATTTTTTTATGCATCGATCGCATTCAATGCAAAAGATATTGCAGATAACTTGAAAAGACAAGGTGGATTCATTCCCGGTGTGAGACCGGGTGAACATACAAAAGAATTTTTAAATGAAGTGGCAAGTAGATTGACCGGTTCAGGTGCTGTTTACCTTGCCATCATCTCTACGGTACCATTCTTACTCATCAGTCAGATGGGTGCAGCATTTTACTTTGGTGGAGTCTCTGTACTGATCATTGTACAAGTAGCACTTGATACCATGAGAAAAATAGAAGCACAAAGAACAATGAATCAATACGATACATTAGGAAATGTAGGTCTATAATGGCTATTGCTATCAGAAAACCTGACGAGATCACTAAGCTCAAAGCAGCTGGCGAGATCGTGGGGCTTACACTCCAATATCTTCAAAACGAAATAAAACCCGGTATGACACTTCAAGAAATAGATACTATGGGTGAAAAATATCTACGTAATCTTGGTGCGGAACCTTCATTTAAAGGTCTTTACGGATTTACAGGCTCAGTATGTACTTCGGTCAATGAAGTATGTATTCACGGTGTACCTGATAACAGGGTGATCAAAGAGGGTGATATTCTAGGTTTGGATATCGGGACAAAACTTGATGGTTATTATGGAGATGCAGCTATTACCATGGCAGTGGGTAAAGTAAGTGCTGAAGATGAAGCACTTATCGCCTGTTCCAAGGATGCACTCTATCATGCAATTGATTCTATCAAGGTAGGGATGCGTTTTAAGGAATTGACAAAGATCCTTGAAGACTTCATTACCCAAAGAGGATTTGTTCCCTTAAGAGATTATTGTGGTCATGGTATCGGTACCAAACCGCATGATGAACCTAATATCCCTAACTATCTTGAAGGTAAACCGAATCAAGGACCTAAGATAAAGAACGGTATGGTGTTCTGTTTAGAACCTATGGTATGTCAAAAGAGCGGTATTCCTTTACTACTTGAAGATAAATGGTCAGTCATAAGTGAAGATCAACTCAGATCAGCACATTATGAACACCAGATTGCAGTTGTGGATGGTAAAGCAGTGATCCTGACTGAAGCTTAGCTTCACGATTAGTTCACGGTTTAGAAGTATAAAAGTTTAGAGCGAGCAATAGCAAGCCTTCAGTAAGCGTTAGTAAAAAGAATTTTTGCTTCTTTTTAAGAAGAAGAGTATAGATACATTAAAGGAAAACAATGGCTAAAGATGATGTAATTGAAATTGACGGTAAAGTAGTTGAAGCATTACCAAATGCAACATTCAGAGTAGAGCTTGATAATGGACATATTGTACTTTGTCATATTGCAGGAAAGATGAGAATGCACTATATTAAGATCCTTCCCGGAGATACGGTAAAAGTAGAATTGACCCCATACAGCCTTGATAAAGGGCGTATCACTTTTAGATATAAATAG
>Ga0256827_10001797_pt1 | contig 13834 bp, 13 predicted proteins | sample CV84metaG_FD_185977 | JGI IMG/M metagenome (GOLD analysis project Ga0256827, IMG submission 185977) | Hydrothermal vent microbial communities from East Pacific Rise, Pacific Ocean - CV84 | ecosystem: Environmental > Aquatic > Marine > Hydrothermal vents | place: Pacific Ocean: East Pacific Rise... | reverse complement strand
AAGAGTATCCACATCTTCATGTAAAAGCACTTACAGCTGCTGAGGTTGATTTTTTAGCAAGACATTATGGTAAAACTTATGATGAGATACTAGACCTTATGGTTGAAAATGGTGTTGATTCTATGCCTGGTGGTGGTGCTGAGATATTTGATGAAAAAGTAAGGGATTATATCTGTAAAGGTAAGGTAACATCAGATCAATGGTTTGAGATACATCGCAAATGGCACGAGCGAGGTAAGATGAGTAATGTTACGATGCTTTTTGGTCATGTTGAAAGCCGTGAAAATCGCATCGACCATATGATGCGAATAAGAGAACTTCAAGATAAAACAGGTGGATTTAATGCTTTTATACCTCTAGTTTACCAAACTGAAAATAACTACCTAAATGTAAAAGAAGCAATAACTGCAAATGAGATACTAAAAACAATGGCGATAAGTCGTATAGTTTTAGATAATGTTGCAAATTTAAAAGCCTACTGGGTAACATCAACTGTAAACCTAGCACTTGTAGCCCAAGAATTTGGTGCAAATGACTTAGATGGAACGATAGAGCGAGAGTCTATAAACTCAGCAGCAGGTGCAAAAAGTGCAAATGGTATGGACTTAAATGAGTTTGTAGCACTTATAAAAGATAGTGGATTTAGAGCGATAGAGAGGGATAGTCTTTATAATGAATTAAAAGAGTGGTAAGCGATAGTGGAACTCATCTACCTGAAATGATGTTTGTTAGTATGAGAAAGTTTTATTCACTTTTAAGTGATATTTAAAAAAAAGGTGAAGAAGAAAAACTATTTAAAAAGTCTATTCCTATGGTTATACACTTCATGATTGTTGGAAGTTTAAGTCTTATGGTTACAACAAAACCATTGATAGAAAAAGCTATGATACTTGATGAAAATATAGATACTTGTAATGGATGCTCATCTGATGAGATAGCTAAATATGTTTTTGATAATATAAAAAAATCATTGGAGATTAGATAGATGAAACGATTACTTATTGCACTTATTTTACCATGCTTTTTAGAAGCACAAAGTATTTCTGAATTATTTGAAGCCTTAAAATCACATTCACAAACTAAGATAGATATTATCTCTGTTAAAAAAAGTAAAATTCAAAAAGATATAGTAAAGTCTTCACTTTATCCAAAGATAGATGTTTTTGCATCGTACGATAATCATAATAAAGCAACAGGTCTAATCCCTGTTCCACCAAATCAACTTTTTCCTATGGTTAAAGATGAGAGTGTTGCACAACCTTTTAGTAAAAATATATACAAAGTTGGTGCAAACTTTTCTATGCCAATTTTTGTGAAGTCTATCTACACAACTGCAAAAAAAGCAGAAGCGATGCAAAAAAGTGAAGAAGCCAAAAAGTATATAAATCTTATAAAAAATGAAGCTCTAATAATCTCTCAAAATGCAAATTTTTCATATCTTGTATCATTAAAAAAATCTCTTCACATAAAAGAAAAATCTTTACTTGAAACAAGAAAAACTATAAAAATAAAAGTAGAAAATGGAAGGTTAGCAGAATCTTCACTTTACAAAATAGAAGATGCTATAAATGAAATTTCAATTGCTAAGAATAATATAGAATTACAAGAGAAAAGAGTGATAAGTAGCATACAAAGTATAACTGGTATAACCCTTAAACAACCAGTTGATATAGAACAAATAGCCAGTTTTAAAGTAACTTCAATGGACTCTTTAAAACCTTTAGAAAAAAAAGTTGAAGTAAATAGTATCGATTTAAAAGTTCAAAAAGAGAAATTTTACCCATCTGTAGTAGCTCATGGAAGTTATGTTTTTTCAAAAGCAAAAGCATATAACAATGATAAGTTTGTAAATGAGAATTATAGTGATATTGGTTTGGTTATAAATATACCATTAGTAGATATGAATAAATACCGTTCTATATCTATGGCTAAAGTTATTTTACAATCATCTATGGTTGAATTAGAAAAACAAAGAGACGAGTTAGAAGCAGATTCAAAAATGTTTAAAGAGTCTTTACAATTACAAGAAAATTCTATAAAACTTTACAAAAAAAGTATAGAAAATAAGAAAAAGCTTTTAGAAATAGCAAAAGTTAACTTTACAACAGGTCGGTTAGCCACTGAAGAATATCTTCGTTATGAAGATGCTGTTGTTGCACAAAAGGCAAATTTGTTTAAGATAGAAGCACAAAAGTGGCAAACTATTATGAGTTTAGCAGTTATTTATGGTAACAATATTGAGGAGATGGTAAGATGATTAAAATTATAAAGATAGGTTTAAGTATTCTAGTTATTGCTGGTTTAATTGTTGGTGCTATAAAGGCTGTAAAAAATGCTCAAACAAAAGATGCGAATACACCTAAAGTAAAGATATATCCGATTGTTGTTTCAAAATTTTCTCCAAAATTAGATGAAGTGGAACTTACTTTACCATATTTAGCAGAAGTGGCTAATGACAAAGATGTAAAATTATCGTCAAGAATTTCAGCAAGAATTATCTCTATAAAGCGAAGTGGTTCAAAGGTGAAAAAAGGTGAAATTGTTGTTAAGTTAGATACAACTTCTATAAAAAGTTCATTAGCAACACTAAAAGAGCAACTTCAAGCTTCCAATATATCTTTAGAAAATCTTGAAGCAACACATAAAAGGACTTTGGAACTTTTAAAAGTAAAGGGTGCTTCAGTAGAAGAATCTCAAAAAGAGATAAGTATGATAGCAAATACTCAAGCTCAAATATCATCTCTTAAACAAAAAAAGATAGAGTTAAAAAACAATTTATCTTATGCGACTATTCTCTCACCCGTAGATGGAGTTATTGCTAAGACTTTTTCAAATAAAGGGGCTTTAAGTAGTCCTAGTAAGCCACTTGTAGCTATTAGTTCTAAAAATGGTTTTTATTTGATGATACGAATACCTAGTAATATACCGATGAGGGGTGTAAAGTTCAATTCAAAAAATTATGAGGCTACTGCACTTGGAAGTACATTTCATGGTCTTTGGGAATATAAAATATATACAGGAAATTCTAAACTTACAAGTGGTGATAGGGTTGAGGTTGATGTGATTGTTTTTAAACAAAAAGCTACACTATTACCTTTTGATGCACTTTTAGATAAAAGTGGTAAAAGTTATGTACTTGTGATAGAGGGTAATAAAGCTACACCAAAAGAGGTTCATATTATCCAAAGTGCCGAGCAAGGTGTAGTTGTGTTAGAAAATTTACAAGATAAAGAGATTGTTATAGCAAAACCAGATATTTTGTTAAGATTATCTAGTGGTTATGCTCTTAAAGTAAAGGGATAAAAATGTTTGAGTTTTTTTATAAACGACCATATTTTCTATACTCTATTATAGCTACATTTTTTGTTATGGGGGTAATAGCTCTTTTAACTTTACCAAAAAACCTATTTCCAGATGCAAATCCACCTCAGGTTATTGTAATAACTCAAGTTCCAGGTGCTACAGCACAAGTAGTAGCTTCAAGTATTTCTAAGCCGATAGAACAAGAGGTTTCAAGACTTGGACTTGTAACAGATGTTAGTAGTATAAATGTTGCTAACTACTCCATAATAAAAGTTGATTTTGATTATGAAAAAGGTTTAAATGCTTCTGCAGTTGATGTAGCAAATGCACTCTCAATCGCAAAAGCAAAACTTCCACAAGGGATAAATCCTGCTATCTATACAGCAGGAGATTTTACACTTCCAGTTGATGTTATATCTCTTAGTCCTAAAAATAGTAGCATTGATTTAGCAGATATAAGAAAAATAGCGGACAGTTTTATAAAACCTTATCTTTTAAGCAATGAAAGGATTGGAAATGTTGAAGTTTTTGGTGGTTATGAAAGTGCTATCAATATAGAAGTAGACCCTTTTAAAGCAAAAAGATATGGTGTAAATTTTGAAACAATTACCAAAGCCATAAATGTTTTAAATCGTGATATTCCCATAGGTTTTATAAAAGGGGATAATGATTTTTATACGGTTACTTTTTATGGTGAAAAAGATAATGTTGAGAGATTAAAACAACTTCAAATTATGCCAAATGTAAGACTTGGTGATATTGCAGATGTAAAATGGTCATATAAAAAAAGAACAAGTGGTTATATTGGAAATGGTAAAAATGCGATTGCTCTTGCTGTTCAAAGAGCCCCTAAAGGTAGTGTTTTAGATGTTAGTAAAGCTACAAGAGATGAGATTGAAAAATTAAAACTACAATATCCAAATATAAACTTTGAGATAAGTGATACTCAAAGAGACCTTATAGAACAAGCAAATACAAATATGCTTGAAGCACTCCGTGATGCTGTTGTCTATACACTTCTTGTGATTATGCTATTTTTAGGAAATTTTCGTGCCATTATTGCTGCTGGACTTTCAATCCCTATGGTGTTTTTCTCAACAATGGCGATTATTTGGCTAACAGGTGGTGAGTTGAATATTGTTATCTACACTGCTATTATTTTGGCTCTTGGAATGCTTACAGATGATGCTGTTGTTGTTCTTGAGAACATAGAAAGACATTTAACAAAAGGTCATGAAAAACTCGAAGATGCCATAACAAATGGTACAAAAGAGGTTTTAAGCCCTGTCTTTGCAGGAACGATTGCTACCATAGCTATTTTATTTCCACTTATGTTTGTTGGTGGATTTCCTCAAAAGATTTTTAAACCACTTATTGAGACTTTAATTATTGCTTTGTTTGTTAGTTGGTTTTTATCTATTACATTTATCCCTTTACTTTCTAAATGGCTTTACAAAAATGGTGTTGGGAAAACAAAAATTGAGGGTTATTTTGAGTGGTTTTTTGAAAATACTATTGGAAAGTTAGTAACTCCATATATTGGGATTATTGAGTTTTCAAATGGTAAGTTTCGTATTTTAAGAAGGATTTTTTTAACACTTGGTGTTGTTGTCGTTTTAATGTTAAGTTTGAAAAATATTATGCCAACTATTGGTAAAGATGCGATGCCACCGATGGATACGGGGATTATTAAAGCTCAAGTTGCTTTTAGTTCTAATGAAACGGTAGAGAGTGCAGAGAAAAAGTTACAACCACTTTTAGTATGGTTAAAAACTCAACCATGGTTTAAAATGAGTTCAGTTGCTTTTGGTTCTGAAGCTGGAGTGCTTAGTTTAGGAAGTGGAAATTTACCAGCAGAAGCTACCATAACCATAAATGCAGTAAATAGATTTAAAAGAGAGTTAAGTGTTTGGGATATAGAAAATATCATAAGAGATAAGATTTCTCATCTTGAGGGGATAAAAAGAAATGATGTTTTTGACTTTGGAGCAACTGCCCTATCTAGTATCAAAGCCACAGTAGATGTTCGTTTAAGTTCACCAGTGGTTGAGGGGTTATCTGATGAAGCAAAAAAAGTAGCACTTGCTATACAAGATGTTCATGGACTTACTTCTGTTTCAAGAAGTTGGGACAAAGATTTTATGGAAGTTGAACTTAAAATTGATGAAAACAAAGCTTTAAGTTATGGCATAACTCCTTACCAAATAGCTATGCAACTACCCATAAAAGGGCAAATAATTGGACTATCTTCTAACTTAGAATCTATGAATACACAGTTTGTAAGACTTTACTTAAAAGGTAAATTTTCTCAAAATATACAAACTTTAAAACTTTTGCCAATTGTTACTCCAACAGGTGAAATACCACTTTCAACTTTAGCTACACTAAAAAGGCATCTTACCTTTGCCAAGATAGAAAGAGACAATATGCTTTATAGCATTGATGTAAATGGTTACAGAGCAAAACGACCAGTTACACATTTAACAGATGACACAATAGAAGCTTTAAAAGATGTAAAACTTGATGGTGTTATTTTAACTCAAGCAGGAGATATAGCTCAAATTCAAGATAGCTTTACAAGGATGTTAAAAGCTATTGGTTTGGGTGTTATTGTTTTGATTATGACACTTATCACTATATATCGTTCTGTTAGAATGTCTTTTATTATGATTTTAGTTCTACCACTTTCTCTTATTGGTGCTTCGTGGGGAATGCTACTTTTTGGAAAACCTAGTTGTATGCCAAGCCTTTTAGGGATACTTTTGCTTTTTGGTATCATCATTAAAAATGCAGTATTGCTTATTGACTTTTATCAAGGTTACAGAGAAAAAGGTGAAAATCCATTTGAAAGTGCAAAAGAGTCTGTAAGAGTTCGTTTTCGACCAGTTATGATGACTGCATTTGGAACTATTGCAGGAATGATACCTATTGCACTAGAACAAGCAGTAGGATTGGAAAGACTTAGCCCTTTAGCAGATGTTGCAATTGGTGGGCTTTTGATTGGAACACTTTTAACTTTGATATATATACCTATGTATGCTTATATATCAGATGATGGAAAAGAGAGGAAAATATAAATGTTAGAAGATTTATTAAATGCACAATGGGTTCAACTTTTAGTTGTAGTAGTTGCTGGTTTTTTAATCGGTTTGGAGATAAAAGCTCATAGAATAAAAAAAGACCCAAATAAAGAGATAGGTAGTGTTCGAACTTTTGCTTTTATAGCACTTATTAGTTATGTTTTTGCATCTTTAAATATTTATATATATATAGTTGGTTATATAGCCTTACTAACACATCTTGCACTTTTTTATTACTTTAAACTAAAAAGGGCTAAGAGTGGAATTATTATATTTTTACTTTCAACTTTGGTTTATAGTTTTGGTATGGTTGTTATAAAATTTGATATATGGTTTTTACTTATAATTTTCGTAGCAGTTATTTTTATCTCAAATCTTAACAGAAAATTAGAACATTTTTATACTATTTTTGATGAACATGAGATTGAAACTTTTGCAAAGCTATTACTTCTTAGTGGTGTTGTACTGCCTTTACTTCCAACTGAACATATATCTGAGTTTATACCTGTATCTTATTTTAAAGTTTGGCTTGCAGTAGTTGTTGTTTCTATTTTTTCTTATGTTGGTTATGTTTTAAAAAAGTATATATTTAATGACAAAGGTTACTTAGTAACTGGGATACTAGGAGGAATTTATTCTAGTACAGCTACAACCATAGTTTTGGCTAAAAAAGCATCTTCTGGAAGAACACCTTATCTCTTTTCATCATCTATCATTATTGCAACGGCACTTATGTACTTAAGATTGTTAGGTATTACTTTTGCATTTAATTTTGAAATAGCAAGAAGTCTATTTATACCATTTTTAATCTTAGCTATGATAACTATTATAATATCTATGTATCTTTATAACATATCTAAAAAAGATACTTCAGCAACAATTGACCAAAGTGAAGATACAAATCCTCTTGAATTAAGTACAGCATTTTTATTTGCATTTTTGTTTATAGTAATGGCTGTTGTTACACATTTTGTTTTAACAAAGTATGGGGATTTAGGGCTTAATATACTCTCTTTTATTGTTGGTTTTACAGATATTGATCCATTTGTTCTTTCTATACTTTCATCAAAGTTTGAAGTGACAACTCAAAGTGCTTCTACTGCTATACTTATAGCAACGGGTAGTAATAACATACTAAAAGCATTTTATTCATTTGTATTTTCTAAAAATAAATCAGGTAAAATAAGTGCTTTAGTCTTATCTATACTTGGTGTTATAACTATTTGTATAGGTTTTATAGTATAAAGAATTTTAACAAAAAGAGATGTTAATAAAAAAGTTAGATATAATGATATTTAAAATTAGATAAGGAGATATTATGGAACTTTTGTTGAAAAATTTAACAGATAGAAAAGATGAAATAGAACAAGAATTAGAACTTCTTTTTAAGGCAAATATGAAAATTACTGATTGGAATATTCCAGAGGTTGATGATAAAAAAGTGGCAGAAGTCTTACTTAGTATCATGGAAGAAAAATTGACTAAAATTCGTACTGATATTAATAATGGTAAATACGATTACTACTAAATAGTAAATTTGTACATCACTTTTTTTAATAGAAGCTATCGAAGTAGTTATGGCTATCACTCAACCTTTAGTAATGTTTTTAATTTCATAGGTTATGTAAGAAGTCTAGTAATTAAATTTATATAAATTAGGAACTATTTATGCCATTTTCAAACTTAGGACTATCACCAAAGATTCAATCAAGAGTTAAAAAAAGTGGGTTTTTAAAACCTACTCCCATACAAGAAAAAGTCATCCCTCTTGTTCTTCAAAAGCATGATATTCTTGCTCAGGCTCAAACTGGTAGTGGTAAAAGTGCTAGTTTTGTGTTGCCTATCTTACACTCGTTAGCTCAAAACCAAACAACTTCAAAAGCAAAGATAAAAGCACTTATACTTACACCTACTAGAGAACTTACTCTTCAAGTGGCAGATGCTTTTAAAATGTTTGGTGCAGATATGCAGAAAAAACCAAAAGTTGTAAGTGTTATAGGTGGGGAGGGGATTGGTGAGCAACTTTATGCGATACAACAAGGTTGTGATGTTTTAGTTGCTACTTCTGGTCGGCTTCTTGATGTGGTTAGTAAAAAGCAGATGAACCTTTCTCATGTAGAGTTTTTTGTTCTTGATGAAGCAGATAAGATGCTAAATCTTGGTTTTGCTGAGGAGTTAGAACTTATACTAAAAGAGATTCCACAAAAACGACAAAATCTTCTTTTTTCAGCAACCTATCCACAAAAGATACTAGACATCGCATCTAAAATAACTCAAAATCCAACTCGTGTAACCATAGAATACAATGAACCAACAGTAGAAAACATAGTTCAAAGAGCCATAGAGGTAAATGTTGAAAATAGAGCGCCACTTTTACGAAGTATGCTAAAGAGTGAAAAATGGGGAAGAGTTTTAGTCTTTATGGCAAACAAAAGAGCAACAGATAACATAGCTGTAAAGTTTAGGAAACATGGCTTTAGTGCTGAGTCTTTTCATGGTGAGTTAACTCAAGACGATAGAAATTTTACTTTAGATGAGTTTAAAGCCAAAAGGTTAAACATACTTTTTGCTACTGACATAGCATCAAGGGGTTTAGATATAGACGACATAGATTGTGTTGTTAACTATGATTTACCTCGTTCTCCAACTGACTATATCCATAGGATAGGACGAACTGCACGAGCAGGAAAAGCAGGTGTTGCTATCTCTTTTATAACACATGAAAATAAAGACCATTTTAAAATCATCCAAAAAAAATGTAAAACAAATATAACTTTAGAACAGATAGATGGTTTTGAACTAACTGGTACAGTACCAACAAAAGTAAAAGGTCAAGCACCTATAAAAGGGAAGAAAAAAAGTAAAAAAGATAAGTTAAGAGAACAAGCACTTAAAGATGCAAATGTAGGTAGCTAGTATATGAAAATTTCAGTAGTTATACCTACATACAATCGTTATGACTTTTTAAAAAGGGCTTTAGCATCCGTCTTTGCACAAACTTATCAACCATCTGAAATTATAGTTATAGATGATGGTTCAACGGATAACACTTCTGATATAAAACAAGATTTTCCATCTATAAAGTATTTTTACCAAAAAAATTGTGGAGTTAGTTCTGCTAGAAATTTAGGTATAAAAAAAGCATCTTATGAGTGGATAGCTTTTTTAGATAGTGATGATGAATGGCATCCTCAAAAGTTAAAAGAACAAGTTTTATTTCATAAACAAAACCAAGATATTTTGATGAGTTATACAGATGAAAGATGGATAAGAGATTCTAAAGAGGTGAAAATTCCTAAGAAGTTTAAAAAACATGGTGGAGATATTTTTAATGAGTGTTTATCTCATTGCATTATCGCTCCATCTGCATCTATAGTTCATAAAAGTTTGTTTGATAAAGTTGGTTTGTTTGATGAAGAGTTAGAAGTTTGTGAAGATTATGATTTATGGTTAAGAATAGCATTAGAAAATAAAATAGGTTTAGTGGATAAAAAACTTATTACAAAGTATGCTGGACATGAAAATCAATTAAGCTTTAAATATTGGGGTATGGATAGATTTAGGGTTAAATCATTAGAAAAATTATTAGTTTCCATACAAAAAGAAACAGTTAAAAAAGTTTTGTTACAAAAGTATGAAGTACTTTTAAAAGGTGCTATAAAATATGATAGAATAGTTGATAAATTATTTTATGAAAAAAAATTAAGAGAATTAAAAGGTTAGAATTATGGTTAAAAAAGTAAAAAAATGTTTATTTCCAGCAGCTGGTTATGGAACTAGGTTTCTTCCAGCTACAAAAGCTATACCTAAAGAGATGTTACCAATTTTAACTAAACCACTTTTACAATATGGTGTAAGTGAAGCAGTTAATGCAGATATAAATCTGATGGCAATTGTTACAGGTCGTGGTAAAAGATCTATAGAAGATCATTTTGATACAAGTTTTGAATTAGAGCATCAGATAAAAGGTACATCTAAAGAGGAACTTTTAGGTGAATTAAAAACTTTAAAAAATAGTTGTAGATTTTCATATACTAGACAAACAGAGATGAAAGGTTTAGGACATGCCATCTTAACTGGTGAGATTTTAATAGGTAATGCACCTTTTGCAGTAGTTCTTGCAGATGATTTATGTGATAATGAAAATGATGATGGTGTTTTAAAGCAGATGATAAAACTTTATGATAAATATCAATGTTCAATAGTTGCAGTTGAAGAAGTACCTAAAGAAGATACTCAAAAATATGGTGTTATTGCAGGAGATTTTATTGCAGATGACCTAATAAGAGTAAATGATATGGTTGAAAAACCAAAACCAGAAGATGCTCCATCAAACTTAGCTATCATAGGTCGTTATATTTTAACTCCTGATATTTTTGAAATATTAAGACATACTCCACCTGGTCGTGGTGGAGAGATTCAAATAACTGATGCTCTTTTAAAACAAGCAGAGATAGGTAAAGTTATAGCTTATAAATTTAAAGGTAAAAGGTTTGATTGTGGTTCGGTAGATGGTTTTGTAGAAGCTACTAATTATTTTTATAATAAAGAAAAATAATATATGAAGTTTTTTATACTATTAGTTTTATTTGTATCCGTGTATGCTCAAAAACCTAATTTATTTTTGCTAAATAAATATTCAGAAGATACAAATATTACTGGTTGGTATATGAGTGAAAAACTTGATGGTGTTAGAGCTTTTTGGGATGGTGAAAACTTAATCTCAAGAGGTGGTAAGATTTTTAATGCACCTAAATTTTTTACTAAAAAATTTCCTTTTCATAATTTAGATGGTGAGTTATGGACAAAACGAGATGATTTTTCAAATATAATTTCAATAGTAAGACAAAAAAAACCACATAATGGTTGGAAAAATATAACTTATAATATCTTTGAAGTCCCAAATGCTGATGGTAACTTATCTAAAAGATTATCATTAGTTAAAGAAACTAAGTATATAAAACTCATAAAACAGATAAAAGTAAAAGATAAAAAACATCTGGATAACTTCTTAAATAAGATTCAAAAACAAGGTGGTGAAGGTGTAGTTGTTAGAAATGCATCTTTAGTTTACTATACTGGTAGAGATAATAATGCTTTAAAAGTAAAACGATATATTGATGAAGAATGTGAAATTGTTGGATACAATAAAGGTCATGGAAAATATGATGGTTTAGTAGGCTCATTTTCTTGTAGGATGAAAAATCTTCAGATTATAAAGATTGGAAGTGGATTAAGTCAACATGAAAGAGAGATTCCTCCAGTTATAGGTACTATAATTACTTTTAAGTATTATGGTTTAACTTCAAAAGGAAATCCTAGATTTCCAGTATTTTTAAGAGTGAGAGATTAATGAATTATACACATAATTTTAATGCAACAATGTCAGATGAAGATATTTTTAAAGCGATTCAAAAAGAGAAAGAGATTATCGGTTACTATAATTTAGTGCATCAAGATACTACCTGTTTTAAGGAATATGCTAAAACTGTAAAGCAAACAAATATAGTAGTTATAGGTATAGGTGGTAGTACACTTGGAACTTATGCTATATATAAATTTTTAAAACATTCAAAAAATTTAGAAAAAAAGCTATATTTTTTAGAGAGTACGGATCCAATAGAATTAAAATCAAAGATTGAAGCTATAGATTTAGAAGATACTTTATTTGTAGTTATTTCGAAATCTGGTACTACAGTTGAAACTATCTCTATTTTTAAATATATTAATTCTTTGATAAAATGTGATAAAAATAATACAGTAGTAGTTACAGAAAGTGATTCAAAACTAAATAATTATGCAACTTTAAATAGTATAAAAAGCTTTGAAATTCCTAAAAATGTAGGTGGAAGATTTTCAGTATTTTCAGCTGTTGGACTTTTACCATTAGCTATAGTTGGTATAGATATAGATGAATTATTAATAGGTACAAAAGATGTACATGATTCTTTCTTTAATAAAAAAGATGATTATATAAAAATATTAAATAAAGCTAGATTTTTTGCAGAATATAAAAATAAGTTTAATATTAATGTTGTTTTTTCTTATTCTTCAAGATTGGAGGGTTTTAATAAATGGTATATACAATTATGGGGTGAGAGTTTAGGAAAGATTGATATAAATAGCACTAAGCAAGGTTTAACTCCAGTTGGAATCATAGGCCCAATAGATCAACATTCATTCTTACAGCTTATAATTGAAGGTAGAAGAGATAAAACTATAACAGTTATAAAAGTTGAAGATTTTGATAATCATTTAAAAATACCTAACATTAGACTGGATGGTCTTGAAGAATTGACATATCTTGAAAACTTAGAATTTTCATCACTTATTAATAAACAAGCAGATGCAACTATAGAATCTATAAATAATGTAAATGATATACCTTGTGATGTAATAACTATAGATGGTGTTTTTGAGAAGAGTATAGCTAGGCTTATGTATGAATATGAACTTTTGACATCTGTTGTTGCTAGATTTATATACATAGATGCATATGATCAACCAGGTGTTGAATCAGGAAAAATAATTTTAAAAGATAAATTAAAATCTAGTATATAGTTCTTTTAATCTCAACTTAAAGCTTAATTAGGTATAATTCCGAACTTTTTGTAGAATATATATGTAAGGAATTGTAATGTACGCAATTATTAAAAACGGTGGTAAACAATATAAAGTTCAAGAGGGTGATATCTTATTACTTGATAAAATGTCTCTTGAATCAAAAGACATCGTAGAGATTAAAGAAGTTTTAGCAGTTAATGCTGGTGAGCTTAAATATGGAACACCATTTGTTGATGGTGCTGTTGTAACTGCTGAAGTTATTAACGAAGGTCGTGCTAGAAAAGTTGTAATTTTCAAAAAACGTCGTCGTAAAGATTCAAAAGTTAAAAGAGGTTTCAGAAGAGATTTCACTCGTGTTCGTATCACGAAAATAGCTGCATAGTTTAAGCAGTAATTATTAAAATTATAGGAGATTAATTATGGCACATAAAAAAGGTCAGGGTAGTACACAGAATAATCGTGACTCAGCTGGTAGAAGACTTGGTGTTAAGAAGTATGGTGGCGAGGCTGTAATAGCTGGTAATATTATTATCCGTCAAAGAGGAACTAAAATTCATCCTGGTAAAAATGTTGGTATGGGTAAAGATCATACAATTTTTGCTTTAGTTGATGGTGTTGTTGCATTTGAAAGAAAAGATAAAAAGCGTCAACAAGTTTCAATCATAACTGCTGCATAATTCTACAGATATTTGAGCTTTTTGCTCAAGTATTTTCTACATCTTCGAGTTTTATACTCTTTCACAATTTAAAAGAAATTTTCAAAATAATAAAGAAAAGCAATAAGGAAATCATTTGTTTACAGATAGTGTCGAATTAACGGTTAGTTCAGGTAAAGGTGGTCAAGGTTGTGTATCTTTTCGTCGTGAGAAATTTGTTTTAAACGGTGG
>Ga0256827_10001796_pt1 | contig 13838 bp, 8 predicted proteins | sample CV84metaG_FD_185977 | JGI IMG/M metagenome (GOLD analysis project Ga0256827, IMG submission 185977) | Hydrothermal vent microbial communities from East Pacific Rise, Pacific Ocean - CV84 | ecosystem: Environmental > Aquatic > Marine > Hydrothermal vents | place: Pacific Ocean: East Pacific Rise... | reverse complement strand
TTGGTTTTTCATCATAAATAATTCCATTATTTAAACTTATTTTTAAAGGTTCAAAATCTTCAATATTTCCATTTCCTATAATTTTCAGAGTCACATTTACCGCTTCACCAGATTTAATCTCTGTTTTGTCAGCTTCAGCAGAAATATTAAAATCACCCACATATTTTGATGGAGAGTTTATAATATTTAATTTCAAAGAGTTTGAAACTATGTTATGCCATTTTGCGGACTCAAAAAAGAAACCCCAACTATCTCTCTGTTTTGCCCGTGTTCCAATTCTCATCTTTGCACTTTGAATTTCGACTTCTCCAATTTGTTGAGGTGTAAAAAAGTATGTAAAGTCGATGAGGTAATTTGTTGCGGATTGTCTATCTTTTGCTTGAGATTTATGTTTTAACCAAAGATTTTTACCTGCGGGTTCTGAATATCTTCTTTCGACAACTTCTTGAGAAAGTTTTTCACTATATTCAACTTGAACTTTGATAGTTTCGCCTAAATAATAATCTGTTTTTTCCGTAGAAATCTTAATTTTAAAAGGGTCTTTTTCATTAAAAGATGGTTCAACAACTGTAACTTTTGTTAAAGCAGTTTTTTCAATATTACCATCAATTTCTAATGTAATTGGCTGAATTGAAATATTTTTATCAGGAGAAAAATGGTAATGGAATTTTTTGCCTTGAGACATTTTCCCATTTATATTATTATAAAAACTTTCAGTTGAAATTCCCAAAATTGGAAATCCGCCAAGCTCTTGGATATTTTCAATATGAATAGAGTTTCCATAAGCGATAATTGTAAAATCTGCTTGAGTTCCACGAACAATAACTTTAGGATTTAACTGAACTTGGATTTGTGAAAATGCAAAATCTGAAAATAGAAATGCTAAAAATAGTAGTTTGATACTAAATCTCAATTTTTTTCCTTTTTTAGGAAATTTTATCTAAGTTAAGATATAAAGTCCATTTTAGGCAAAAATTTATAATGAACTGTTGAGCTATTATTTTTGAGTGATTTAGTGTCAAGCACGAAGATGACGGATTTATTCTCATCTTCGAACTTAACCATTTTACATATTTTGTAAATGTTATGCGAAAATTGTTCCGCCATCGACGATAAAAGTTTGTCCCGTAATCCAACTAGCTTTTTCAGTAGTTAAGAAGTAGCAAATTCCAGAAAGGTCATTTGGAACTCCCATTCTTGAAAGTGGAGACCGTTTCACAACCTCATCTTTGACTTCTTCATAATTTGGAAATTTCTTCAAAGCATCAGTATCGATTGGACCACCTGAAACAGCATTTACTCTAATTCCTTTTTCGCCTAACTCTTGAGAAGCATATTTCACAACAGTTTCAACAGATGCTTTTGAGTTTGCGTGACCTGTATAGTTTGGAGTATAAACGTGGTTGCCAGTTGAAGAAAGAGAGATAATTGAACCGCCACCTGTTTTTTCCATTCTTTTTGTAGCTTCTTGAGCTCCGACAATAAAAGATAGGACGGTTGCGGTGTAAATATTCATCAAGCCTTTAGGTTTTAATCTCATAAAAGGAGCGAACCCGCCAACAACTGAACGACCAGAAATAATTGCATTTGAGATAAAGAAGTCAATTCTTGAAAAGTCTTCATCAATTTTTTTGAACAAGTCTTTATATGAGTTTGGCTCGAGAATATCTAAAGGGTAAGCTTTATATTTTCCGCCAAATTTTTCAGAAAGTTCAGAAATTATCTCTTCAGAAAGTTCCGCATTTTTATTATAAGTAAAAGCAACATCAATACCTTGACTTGCAAACTCTTCAACTATCGCCCGACCAATTCCACGAGTTCCCCCGCTAATTACTAAAGTTTTTCTCATCTATTCTAATCTCTCTTTTGCTTTTCGTGAAATATCAACATCTGAATGTTTAACTAATTTTTTAAGGATATATTTTGGGGTATCGTAACCACTTGCAATATCACCTAAAACAGCTAAATTATCTTTTGCCATATCTAAAATTTTATCAAGAATATTATTCGGATTATCAGAATTAATATCGCTAAAGTTTGATGCAATCGCTTTCAGAACTTCTGTATCAGGATATTTTTCAAGAGCATTTATAATTTGTTCTTCAGAAACTTTTGCAATTCGTGTAGAATCATTTAGAAGTCGTTCAACAACTCTCATTTCGCCTTTTTTTAAAAGAGATTCGATTGTGTCCTCTCGCAAATTATCATAATAAGCTAAGGCATACAAAACATCGGGATTATTACTTTCAGACATTTTGTGATAGAAATCTTGAAGCTCTTCGTAGTCTCCGATTCTATCTACAATCGTTTCAAGAAGTTCGTAACCAACTGAAATCTCTAAATCGTCAATAACTAATTTCACACTCATTATTTTAATACCTCATATTTTGCTAAAACTTTTTCAAGTCTTTTCATAGTTTCTGAACTTGGCGGAGTTAAAGGTAATCGATATTCAAGAGAATCTAAAAGACCTGCTAAATACATAATTGCTTTTATCGGGATTGGGTTTGATTCTACAAATAAAACTTTATTCATTTCAAAAAGTTCATTTGCGATGAGGTTTGCATTTTTCAAATCACCCGCAAGAGAATATTTTGTCAATTCAGAAACTCTATCTGGAAGTAGGTTTGAAGTTACAGAAATCACTCCTTTTCCGCCTTTGAAAATAATATCAGAATTGATTGCATCGTCTCCACTAAAAATATCTAAGCTTGGAACTAAATTTAATAAGTGAGAAACTCTTTCAAGAGAACCTGATGCCTCTTTGATTGCAAAGATGTTTTTTGTTTTTTCAGCAAGTCTTTGAACTGTTTCAGGCAAAATATCGCTACCCGTTCTTGACGGCACATTGTAAAGCATAACAGGAATTTCAATCGAGTTTGCAATCGCTTTATAATGAAGATATAAACCCTCTTGAGATGGTTTATTGTAATATGGAGAAACTGTCAGAATTGAATCTGCCCCAACTTTTTCAGCAAATTGAGCTAAATTTATCGCTTCTCTTGTGGAATTACTTCCAGCACCTGCTAGAACTTTTGTATCGCTATTTTTTACAGTCGCAACTGCAATTTCAATACATCGTTTATGCTCCTCATTTGATAAAGTTGCACTTTCTCCTGTTGTTCCAACTGGTACGACCCAATTTATTCCTAATCTTATTTGTCTTTCAATAAGTTCCGCATATTTTACCTCATCGAGTTTGCCCGATTTAAAAGGTGTAATTAAAGCGGTCATTGAACCTTTTGGTTTAATCAATTTTTTTTATTCCTTATCATAAATATCTGATTTGAATTATATCTTTTTTATTACTTTTGCTATAATTTGGAACTTCAAAAAGGTTAAAATATATGGCAAAATTTACACATTTACATTTTCATTCAGATTATACACTGCTTAAAAGTTCAAATAAAATTAAAGATATTATTCCAACAGTTAAAGAAATGGGAATGGACTCATTCGCAATTACAGATATTGGAAATATGTTTGGAGTTATTGATTTTTATAAGATTGCAAAAGAAGAAGGAGTCACTCCCATTCTTGGAATTGAACTTTCTATTGGAAAAGACAAATCTAATAATTTATGTTTGTATGCAAAAAATATAGAGGGTTATAACAATTTGATGTACCTTTCATCTCAAGCTTTTTTAAATACAGATAAGAAAAACGATTCTCCTTTTATTTCCACAGAATTGCTAGAAAAATATTCACAAGGTATTTTAGTAATTTCGCCTGAAATAAATGGACAAATTGCAACTTCGCTAAGGTCTAACAATAAAGATGAGGCTAGGAAATTTGCTTTAGAATATAAAAAGATATTTCAAGATGATTTCTATTTTGAAATTATGAATATGAATCAGAAAATTATAAATTTAGCCAAAGAGTTAGATATTCAAGTTGTGGCAACCAACGAAATTTATTACACAAAAAAATCAGATTTTGAATCTCGAAATATTTTAGCAAGAATTGGAAATACAAACGATAATTTCAATAATCCTGATTTATATCTCAAAACTCCTGAAGAAATGATTTCTATTTTTGCTGAACTTCCTGAAGCCATTGAAAATACTCAAATAATTGTAGAAAAATGTAAAATAGATTTAGAACTTGGAGACCCAACTCCACCAACATTTAAATTTACTTTAGAGAATGCAAAAAATGAAAAAGTTGAAAATCTACCCGAACCTGAAAACCGATTTTCATTAGAAAATGATAGGAAACTTTTTACCTATCTTTGTAAAAAAGGTTTGGAAGTCCGATTAGAAATCATTCCTGAATCTGAACACCAAAGATATAAAGAGCGACTCAATTCTGAAATGGCAATGATTAATGGAATGAAATTCCCAGGTTATATGTTAATTGTTTGGGATTTTGTTCGCTATTCTGAATCTAATAATATTCCGATTGGTCCAGGTCGAGGCTCGGCTGCGGGTTCTCTTGTAGCTTATTCGCTCCGAATTACAGATATTGACCCGATGAAATATGACCTGCTTTTTGAACGATTTTTAAATCCTGACAGAATTTCGATGCCCGATATTGATATGGATTTTGCTCAAAATCGCCGAAAAAAAATTATCAAATATGTTCAAGATGAATATGGCTACAAAAATGTTTCTCAAGTTATAACTTTTGGTACTTTAAATGCAAAAGGGGTGGTTCGAGATGTTGCCCGAGTTTTGAATATTTCTTATAACGATTCTAATGCTTTTGCGAAATTGATTCCAAATGAACTAAATATCAAATTACTAGATGCCATAGAAAAAGAGCCAAAAATCACAGCATTTATTAATGAAAAACCCGAGTTTAAAGATGTTTGGAAATATTCTCTAGCTTTAGAGGGAGTCAAAAGAAATTCAGGAACTCACGCCGCAGGATTAGTAATTTCAAATGATGGAATTTGGGAAAAAACTCCAATTTATACAACCACCGAAAATAAAGAAAATTTTATCAGTCAATATTCTCTGAGCTTTCTTGAAGATGTCGATTTAATCAAATTTGACTTTTTAGGCTTAAAAACTCTTGATGTAATTTATGGAGCAAAAAAGAGAATCCTCAAACTTAAAAATAAAAATATTGATTGGAATAAAATTAATATTGACGATAAACCCGTTTATAAAATGTTAGGAACTGGAAAAACTATCGGAATTTTTCAGATTGAAAGTTCTGGTATGCAAAGTCTAAATAGTAGAATGAAGCCTGAAAACTTTGAAGATGTCATCGCACTTATTGCTTTGTATCGTCCAGGTCCAATGGGGGCTGGAATGCTTGACGATTTTGTTCTTCGTAAAAATGATGAGCATACAAAAATCTACTATCCTTTTAAAGAAACAAACTTTGAAAAGGAGTTAAAAGAGGTTCTTGACCCAACTTATGGAGTTATCGTTTATCAAGAACAGGTTATGAAAATTGTTCAGATTATCGGAGGTTTTTCACTCGGTCTAGCTGATGTTGTTCGTCGAGTTATGGGAAAGAAGAAAGATGAAGAAATGAAAAAATATAAAGCTGAATTTTCACAAGGGGCTGAAGCACAAGGTTTTAATAAAGAAAAAGCTGAAACCCTATTCGACCTCATCGCAAAATTTGCTGGATATGGATTTAATAAATCGCACTCCGCAGCTTATGCGATGATTACATTTCAAACTGCATATTTGAAAGTTCATTATCCTGCTGAATTTTTCGCATCTCTACTTTCGACTGAAAATGATAATAAAGAAAAAATTGCTCTTTACACAAATGAAGCTCGAAGACTTGAAATTGAGATTATTACACCGAATATTAATGATTCAGAATATGATTTTTCAGTTGTACAAAAAGATGGAAAAGATGCAATTCTATTTGGTTTTGGAGCTATCGGAGGAGTTGGTGAATCCGCAATTGACTCAATTTTAGAAGCTCGTAAAAGTGGTAGATTCACAGATGTCCCAGATTTTCTAAATCGAGTGAAAGTGAGTAAAAAACTTTTAGAGTCTTTAATAAAAGTAGGTGCATTTGAAGGAATGGGTTATAATCGAAACACTCTTTTAAATGGTATTGATATTGTTACGAATTTCTCAAAACAGTCTGATAAGATACAGAATCTGACAGGTTCAGGAAGTTTATTTGATACAGGTTCTTCTGATTTCAAGACAAATAACAAAACTCTTACTTTAAATCCGAAAAAAGAGCTTTCAAAAAAAGAGATTTTGATTCAAGAAAAAGATTTACTTCACTGTTATATTTCAGGACACCCGATAGATGAATTTACAAATCAAATTGACAAGATGAACAATATTTCAAATATTGAGGATATTGAGAAATCAAAGAATTGGCAAGAACTTATGCTTGTCGTTATTGTTGAGGTTGTCAAAATCAAAATCTCAAAAGGTGGTAATAGATTTGCCACAGTTAAACTATTAGATAAATCAGGAGAATATGAAACTCCATTTTTTTCTAATACTTTAGAGAAGTTTGAAGAGTTAGACGATTCTGTCAAAAATGAAGCCATCGGAATTAAGTGTCAAGTAAAAATCGACGATGAAGAAAATTATTCAATTTTTGTAAAGTCATTTCACTCTTTAAATGAGATTTCAGAACATACAGATAATCTAAAAAAAGGAAATAATCGCAAAAAGAAAGTTAAGGAAGTTGAAAAAATTGAAACTCCTAAAGATATTGTGTTGGAATATACAGAACTTATTTCTCAAGATACACTTTTCAAAATAAAAAATGGTGCTGAAATGAATTCAGGTCATAATCCACTTTTTATTTATTTAAAATATAACGATGAGGTTTATAAAATCAATACTGGGTTTTTGGTTAATAACCATTTTCTTTAAAATATAGAAAATTCCCGATAGCTACATTCGTTTGACAGTTTTTCGATAGACTTCAAAAGCTTTTTCGGTATCATATTTGCTATCGTGAGCTTCACTTTCATCAAAAGAAATATTATATTTCTCACAAGCTTCTGATAGTTTTGGATTCTTGAAATTTCCTTTATCATTAAGAATACCAACAAATTCAGCATTAGCTTTCATTGTGCAGAATTTGGAATATTTACCAGATATTACATTTTTCTGAATTTCCTTTGGCATAAAACTCATATCGAAATTAATATTATGAGCTACAAAACTTGTTACAGAATATTTTTTAATAGTTTCTATAAGCCAAAGATGGTCATCTTTGTAAAGTCTTGGATAGTTTTTTCCCACTCGATATTTCTCAATTTTTTCAGCATTTAAATGATGAATTCTTTGAGCTTGAAAATCCCAGTTGGCTTTAGGAAAATAATATCTATTATCTTGATAAATAACCTCATCGCCTTTTGCAATAATAAAACTGATTGATAAAACATCAACTTTACCCAAACCATTAGTTTCAACATCAAAAATAAAATCAACGGGTGTCTCTTTGCCAAAAAGTGAATCAGAAGATACTTTAGATTTTGTTTCCGTTTTTTGCTCAATTTTCTCTATATCTTTATCTTCAAGATTAAACACTTCTTTTATATTGGATAAACAGGACTCAAGAGTTTCAGATTTCTGAATGACAACGGGCTTTTCTATAATAGTTTGCGGTTCAACTATTTGAACTATTTCAGCAGGATGGTTTTCAGGAGGTGGAACAAATCCAATTTTGTACTCTTTTACAACAACAGGTTTAAAGTGAAATTTGATTTTATACTTTTGAGAGAATTCGCGAATAATTATAGTTTGGATATGTTTATATCGAGTTCTTAAAATAGTTTGACATTTACATTCATCTTTAAAATAAAATTTTATAAAAACCTTGTCGTTGTCAATATCAAGAAAATCAATATGTTTATTTATACAATCTTTTAAAATATCATCTGTTAAATTTTTACTTGTTGGATTTTCCCCAATAATCTTATCTACAATATGAGTATCAAAAAAAGTTTTATAAATATTTTCTTGATTTGGTTGAACTTGTTTAATAGGTTTAGTTTCTTGTACTTGTTTTTCAACTGCTTTAACTTCTACAACTCTCTGAATTTGAGAAACTTCTTCAGAAACCATTTTTAAGAAAGTTAAATATAGAACAAATTCATTATCTGCCCCAGTAAAAAGTAGAGTTTTACCACTATTTAAAGATGAGAATATTTTATCTAAAAGAGCGATGTCAATATTTGTATCTAAAATCTTTTCTTTAATAAAGTTTATAAATTCATCAATAACTATTTCAGCATCGTAATTTTGCATATTTCTAAGAGTTTCTAAAAGTTTTGGTCTATCTTTTGCAATAATTACACCTAAAAGATTATCTAAAGTCACAGGGTCAATCAATCCAAGCATTTCTGTAATATCAGAAATATTCAAATTATTATTACAATAAACTATTGCTTGTTGTAAAATTGTTAAAGTATCTCGTAAAGACCCGCCTCCGCTTCTTGATATAGTTTGAACAGATTCCGAGTCAAACTTAATATTCTCCAATTCTAAAATTTTAATAAGATGTTTTTCAATTAACTTTTTATCAATTTTTTTAAAATGAAAATGTTGAGTTCGGCTTAGAATTGTAGGAGGTAATTTCAAAGCATCAGTTGTTGCTAAAATAAATTTGATATATTTTGGAGGTTCTTCAAGAGTTTTGAGTAAAGCATTAAAAGCTTCTTTCGTAAGCATATGAACCTCATCGATAATAAATATTTTATATTTTCCGATTGAGGGTTGATATTGAGTTTGGTCAATCAAATCCCGAATATCATCAATTTTACGATTTGAAGCGGCATCCATTTCTATAATATCGATGTGAGAACTTGAATTTGCCATTTTACAACTTTCACAAACTTCACAAGGATTTGAGGTCGGAGCTTTTTCGCATAAAATTGTTTTTGCAAATATTCTTGCCGATGAGGTTTTTCCACTTCCTCGCAATCCTGAAAATAGATAAGCATTCGCTAAATTATCCTGAACTAAACTATATTTTAAAGTTTTGGAAACTGACTCTTGCCCAACTAATTCATCGAAATTCTGCGGTCTATATTTTAAAGCTAAAACTTTTGATTCCATTATTTACCTACCTTATTTTGTAATTGAAATCATATAATAAATCCTTAATTTCTTAACGAATCTCTAGTTTATACTTTAATTTCAATACTTTTTTAACTTTTTTAGATAAAATCGTTTTATTAATTTAAATAAAAAAGGTTTTATCCTCTTTGGAAGATTTTATAGCTTTAAAAATTAACAATGAAATTGTTGATACTCAATCCGCGGTTGGTCAAGAGGGAGAAAAAATCATATTTGATAATTCCCCCCAATCTCTCGAAGTTTTACGACATTCTTCAGCCCATTTAATGGCTCAAGCAATCAAAGAACTTTATCCCGATGCTAAATTTTTTGTCGGTCCAGTTGTAGAAGAGGGTTTCTACTATGATTTTAAAACTGAACATAAAATTAGTGATTCCGATTTAAAACTCATTGAAAAGAAAATGCTTCAACTTGCTAAAAAAGGTATTCCTATTGAAAAGTATGAAATATCTAAAAATGAAGCTATTGAAAAATTTTCTAACGATGATTTGAAACTTGCTGTTCTCTCAAAAATCCCAGACGAAATTGTTTCTATATATAAACAAGGTGAATTTGAAGATTTATGCAGAGGACCTCATCTCCCACATACCCGATATATGAAATTCGTAAAATTAACTAAAATCGCTGGTGCTTATTTAGGTGGCGACGAAAAAAGTGAAATGCTCACTCGAATTTATGGAATCGCTTTTGCTACAAAAGATGCTTTAAAAGAGCATATGACAATGTTGCAAGAAGCGGAAAAACGAGACCATAGAAAAATTGGTTCTCAAATGAACCTATTCTTTTTTGATGATGAAGTTGGAGCAGGTCTTCCAATTTGGTTACCTGCGGGTGGAAAGCTTAGAGCAAAACTTGAAAGCCAACTTTATAAAGCTCACAGAAAACGAGGTTACGAACCAGTTCGAGGACCTGAAATCTTAAAAGCTGATTTGTGGAAAGTAAGCGGACATTACCAAAACTATGGTGAAAATATGTACTTTACAGAAATTGACGACCAAGAATATGGAATAAAACCTATGAACTGTGTCGGGCATATTAAAGTTTTTCAACACTCTTTAAAAAGCTACCGAGACCTACCTCTTAAATTCTTTGAATATGGAGTTGTTCATCGTCACGAAAAAAGTGGAGTTATGCACGGACTTTTTAGAGTTCGAGAATTTACTCAAGATGATGCTCATATCTTTTGTCGAGAAAATCAAATCAAATCTGAAGTTATTGAAGTTCTTGAATTTGTAGATAAGATTATGAAGACTTTTGAGTTTGATTACTCTCTTGAAGTTTCAACCCGTCCTGAAAAAGCTATCGGCGATGAAAAAGTTTGGGATATTGCAACTCAATCTCTCAAAGATGCTTTATCTGAAAATGGAATACCTTTCGGAGTTGATGAGGGCGGTGGTGCTTTTTATGGTCCAAAAATTGATATTAAAATCAAAGATTCAATCGGACGAAAATGGCAATGCGGAACAATTCAAGTAGATTTTAATTTACCTGAAAGATTCAAAATTGGTTATACAGATGAAAATAGTGATAAAGTTCAGCCTGTTATGATTCACCGAGCAATCTTAGGTTCTTTTGAAAGATTTATTGGAATTTTAACCGAGCATTATGCGGGAGAGTTTCCTTTCTTCTTAGCTCCAACTCAAGTTGTGATAATTCCTATTGCGGAAGCACACGAAAACTATGCAAAAGAGTTAGCTAAAAAGTTGATAAACTTAGAAATTGATTCTGAAATATATAATCAAAATGAATCTTTAGCAAAAAGAATTCGGATTGCAGAAAAAAGTAGAGTTCCTATGATTGTTGTTATCGGCGATGATGAGGTTGCAAATCAGAAAGTTGCGGTCAGAGATAGACGAGCAAGAGAAAGATTTGAAAAAAGTGAAACAGAGTTTTTACAATTAGTTGAAAATAAAATGAAAGAGGTGCAATTTTGAGTAGAGGAAGAGATAAGAATAGACCAATGATGAACGAAGAGATTCGTTTTCCAGAAGTGAGATGTGTTGGAGATGATGGAACACAATACGGAGTGATTTCAAGTCGCGAAGCTTTAAATATTGCAAGAGATTTAGGTTTAGAACTTGTTTTGATTGCTGATAATGGAAAACCGCCTGTTGTAAAAATTATGGATTACGGTAAGTTCAAATATCAAGAGGAAAAGAAGAAAAAAGAGGCTCGAAAAAACCAAAAAACTATCACAATTAAGGAAATTAAACTTTCTGTAAAAATTGCTGATAACGACATCAACTTTAAAGTGAAACATGCCCGAGAATTTATCGGTAAAGGTTTCCACGTTAAATTTAGAGTTTTCTTGAGAGGTCGAGAGATGGGTAATCCTGAAGCTGGAAAAGGTGTTCTTTTACGAGTTTGGGATATGATGGAAGATATTGGGGTAATGGAAAAACGACCATTCTTCGAGGGACGATATTATAATATGATGGTTGTTCCAATCAAAAAGTAGTTTTAGACTATTTTATTCCCGTATTTAATACGGGAGCTAAAAGGACAAATATGGGAACTCAATATAAAGAACTCAAAGATAAAGATAAATTATTTATCGCAAAACAGAAACTTTTTTATATCGCTTCATCATCTGGGCAAGAAGTCAATTTATCGCCAAAAGGCTATGATTCAATTCGTGTTTTAGATTCTAAAACTATCTTATATTTGGATTTTCCAGGTAGCGGAAATCGAACAGGTCGCGATATTGAAAATGGTGGTGAAATCACTTTAGTTTTCAATTCATTTGAAGAATCTGAAGCAAATATTTTACGGATTTTTGCAAAAGGTGAAATTATAGATTTAGAGAATTCTCGTTTTTCAGGATTTGTAGAAAAATTTGAGATGGATTCAAAATATATTCGACAATTTATGCTTTTTAATATTTATGCAGTTGAGACAAGTTGCGGTGAATCTGTTCCAATTATGAAATTTGAACGGACTCGAACTGAACTTTTTGATTGGATAAAAAAGATGGAATCAAAAGATAAATTAGCAGAATATATTGAAAATCACAAAACTCCTCCAATATTATAAAAATAATAATCGGTTATATATTTTAGTTTGACCCGAAGATTTATATTTCATAAATAATCGGGTCAAGAATTAAAATTCCATTTTTCCTTGAGTATATTTTACAGCTTTTATAACAACTACTTTAACGACTCTAGTTTTTCTTAAAGGTTTTGGTTCATCAAGTTTAAGGCTAAAACCTTTGTGAAGTTCAAAAATCTTAGCGACCCGTTTTTTATCATCGATTTTTCCAGAAAGTCCGTAAAGTTTATCAACCGCTTTATCCAAAGTTGTATGAGCTTTCAAAAGTGCAGAAGGCATCGAATCTTTATGATATAAATCAGCCAAAGAGCTATCAGGAAATTTCTTACGAATATCTAAAACTGTTTTTGAAAGTTTGATTATTCTATTCTCTTGAGTTTTCGTCACATTTTCAGGAAATGGAAAATGGTTATAAACAACTCCGATAGAATATCTATAATCAGATTTGAGGCGACCTGCAACATTTCTCATAAAAGCCATATGAGTTGATGAGGTTAAAATTCCAAAATGGTAGAGTGTGGCATTTGGTAAAAATGATGTAGAATTATTAGGAATTTTTTCTTTGTCAAAAAAACCAATTGGAATATATTTTCTATGTTCGGAAGTTGTTAAAGGTATAACAAGAAAATCATCTGTTGGTTGCCTATCTTCTGCAAAAAGAGTAGGAAAATCAGCTTTGATTCTTGTGGCTTCTTTTTGACTTTTACTTCTAAGTAATCTAATATTTTGAATTCGCTCTTTAACAAACCTCATCGAATTAATCTCTTTTGGAGTTGCATCTTTAAGCCATAAACAGAATCTTTTTTCACCGTTTAGAAATTCTTTACCTGAAATTAGAGTTTTGAAAAACTTTTCAGCTTTTGGTTCTTTTATCAAAAACTCATCTTTTTCAGATTCTGTAAAAAGAAATTCTCCACCATCATTTGGAGTGCTTCCCAGTCGCATTTTTAAGTTTCCATTTTGAATATGTTTTCTTCGATTGAAAATATAGGTAGTTTCACCCGCGATAAGATATGGATTTATTTTTGTAACTTTTGTCTCTTTTGGTTCAGATTTAACAGTTTCATACTCAAATAGAGATTTTAAACCTGTTCGCTCTTTTCCAAAACCGATAATCACACAATGAACTTGAGCATTATTTGAAGCCTCATTTTTCCACTTAAAAGTTTGATGTGCAAAATTTATCGTATGCTTATAATGTTCTAAAACCTGATACCACAGTGTAGAAACTTGCTCACCTTGAGTAATTGAGTTTGTTGAAACAAAAGCGGTTTCTGTTTTCGGGTGATTTTCCATATATTCTGAAGCTTTTATAAACCAAGCTGTAACCAAATCAAGAGTTCCATAATTTTGAATTGTTTGAAATACAGTTTCCATATCTTTTTTTTGACTTTCATTTTGCTCACTTGAACCCAAAAACGGCGGATTCCCAAAAATATAATCTATCTCAATATCAAAATGCTCCTCCCAATTTGTAGTAAGAGAATTCTGATGATAGATATTTGCTACCTTTTTAATCGGAATATTGAAATCTACACTTTCAAAAATATTCTCTTTCTCTAATAGCAGATTCATCTGATGGTCAATTAACAACATTGCAACCTCTGTAATCTTTGCGGGAAGTTCCTCAATCTCAATTCCATAAAACTGCTCAATTGAAACTAACGGTAGAACTTTTGTGATTTTGATAATCTCAATTTCTAAAAGTCTCAATTCCCGATATGCCACAATTAGAAAATTCCCACTTCCACAAGCTGGGTC
>Ga0256827_10001795_pt1 | contig 13840 bp, 10 predicted proteins | sample CV84metaG_FD_185977 | JGI IMG/M metagenome (GOLD analysis project Ga0256827, IMG submission 185977) | Hydrothermal vent microbial communities from East Pacific Rise, Pacific Ocean - CV84 | ecosystem: Environmental > Aquatic > Marine > Hydrothermal vents | place: Pacific Ocean: East Pacific Rise... | reverse complement strand
ATATTGACGCAGGGTTATACTACCTAGCAAGGCTTATTAACGGTGGAGAACCTGCCGAGTATATTGCAAGAAGATTAGCCATTTTAGCCAGTGAAGATATAGGTAATGCCAACCCCAATGCCCTTAATCTAGCCTCATCAACACTAAATATAGTAAAAATGATTGGCTACCCCGAAGCAAGAATAACCCTATCTCAACTGGTCATCTATTTGGCATCTTCCCCAAAATCCAACAGCTCATATTTAGCCATTAATAAGGCTTTAGATGCTGTAAAAAATGGAGCAATCTATCCCATTCCTACAAATATTAAACAAGACAAAGTTGCCTATCTATATCCTCATAACTTTGGTGGATGGATAGAACAGAGCTACCTTAGCAGAGATATGCAATTTTATACAAGTTCTAAAATAGGATTTGAAAAGAGACTAGATGAGTGGGTAGGGAAGATTAGAAATAGGTAGAGGGCAATTGCTATCACACCAATATATATGGTGTGATGACAATCATCCCCTACCCTAAATTCGGAGATAAATATACTACTTAGAGTTCTTTTTATCTCTTGCTGCTCTTTTACGAACAATTGGGTCAAGTGATTTTTTACGAATTCTTACACTAATAGGTGTAATCTCGATAAGCTCATCATCTTCAATCCACTCCATAGCAGACTCAAGCGTAATATCTCTTGGTTTTACAAGCTTAATTGCATCATCTGCACCACTTGTTCTCATGTTTGTTAGCTGTTTACCTTTTAGTGGGTTAACATCCAAATCTCCGGGTCTTGCAGACTCGCCAATAACCATTCCTGAGTAAACTTTATCTTGTGGGCTAATAAACATTACACCACGAGCTTGGAGGTTAAAGATTGAGAATGCAACAGCCTCTCCATTGTCCATTGATACCAATGCACCTGGTGTTCTACTCTCAACAGTTCCTGAGTATGGTCTGTACTCCAAGTAAGAGTGGTTCATAATACCCTCACCTTTGGTATCTGTAAGGAACTCATTTCTAAATCCAATAAGACCACGTGCAGGAATCTCGAATTCTAAACGTACAGTACCATCAGGCATTGGAACGAGTGAAGTCATATTTGCTTTTCTCTTTCCAAGCTTCTCAATAGCTACACCTTGGAACTCTTCAGGAACATCTACAACCAAATGCTCGAAAGGTTCCATTTTAACACCGTTCTCCTCTTTGGTTACAACTTCTGGACGTGCCAACATAAATTCGAAACCTTCACGTCTCATATTCTCTGCCAAAATACCAATCTGAAGCTCTCCACGACCAGAAACTTTAAATGATGCATCACCCATTGGCTCCATACGCATTGCAATATTGGTCTCCATCTCTTTCTCTAAACGGTCTCTGATTTTGTTAGAGGTTACATGTTTACCCTCTTGCCCTGCTAAAGGTCCATCATTTACTGACATAATAACCGATAGTGTAGGCTCTTCAACGTGCATTGGGTCAAGTGCTACAGGATTACTTTTATCACAAACAGAATCTCCAACATCAATGTCATTAAATCCAGCAATAGCTACAATATCCCCAGCCTCTGCTTCATCAATATCAATTCTATCAAGACCTTTAAATCCAATCAATTTCGAAACTCTTGATTTAGATTTAGAACCATCAGCTTTAACCAAAAGATACTCATCTCCTTTTTTAACCTTACCATTAAAGATACGAGTAATACCAATTCGTCCAACAAAGTTATCTGAATCCAGTGTAAATACCTGTGCTTGAGTATCAGCATCTGCTGAACCTTTAGGGTATGGCACATGTTCGATAATTGCATCAAATAGAGGAGTCATATCTTTGTTCTCATCTTCCATCTCCCACTTTGCATACCCATCACGAGCAGCAGCATAAAGTACTGGGAATTCAAGTTGGTCTTCATTTGCATCAAGTGCTACAAGAAGGTCAAATACTTCATCCATTACTCTATCCGGATCAGATCCATCTTTATCAATTTTATTAATTACAACAACGGGAATAAGCCCAAAAGCAATCGCTTTTTTAAGTACAAATTTAGTCTGAGGCATAACACCCTCTTGTGCATCAACCAAAAGAAGAACACCATCAACCATCTTTAAAACACGCTCAACCTCTCCACCAAAGTCGGCGTGACCTGGGGTGTCTATAATATTAATCTTATGCTCTCCATAAGTGATGGCTGTATTTTTTGAAAGAATTGTAATTCCTCTCTCTTTTTCAATAGCATCACTGTCCATTGCTCTCTCTTGCACCTCTTGGTGTGCTTCGTAAGTTCCTGACTGCTGAAGAAGTTGATCAACAAGCGTTGTTTTACCATGGTCGACGTGTGCGATTACGGCAATATTTTTGATTTTTTGCATTAACTGAGATTCCTATACTATTAAATAAAATTACGCGAATTATATCGAAAAATTATTATAACTGGCTCCTTCTTCTTTTTTAAGTCAAGATTAAGAGTCCACTGTTACAAAAATTGCTATAATAGTGACTATAATTTCTAGGAGATAATAATGGAAATAACCCTTATGCATCATACACCACTTGACGTTTGTGCTCATGCGATTAGAACCTGTTGGCAGAGCTTTGACAAGAGTGATGAAGGTGGCGAGAAGGATAAAGCTTTAATCGATAGAGTAGGAAATAAATTTAAGCATGCATCTACACTAGAACATCTTGTTTATACCTTTTATATCAAAGGAGTCTCACGTGCATTGCTCCAAGAGTTAGCACGTCATAGATTAGCCAGTCCTAGTGTAAAAAGTACAAGATACACCTTGAAAGAGTTGAAAGACTCAGAACCTTTTTTAGAAGATGATTATAACTCGGCAGAAAAATTTATTGTATTAACAGGCAATAATATGGTTGATACCGCGTCTATAAAAGCACTCAATAATCTTCAAGAAATTTTAAAAAAAGGTGTAGGAAATGATATTGCAAAATTTTGTTTACCAGAAAGTTACAAAACGGAACTCACATGGACAATCAACGCACGAAGCCTTCAAAATTTTATAGAACTTCGCAGTAATAAGGCTGCATTGTGGGAAATACGGGCAATGGCAATAGAACTATATAATACCCTTCCTAAAGAGCATCAATACCTATTTAAAGAAAAATTATATAATAATTAACACATTTAAACAATTATTAAGGATATCCTATTTTTCTACTTATATTTACAGAGTTCTTTTAATCTCTTTATGTTATAATCATTTATATTTTTATTATTTAAGGAGATTTCGATATGAAATTAACACGTTCAATTGCAGTTGTTGCTGCACTTAGTAGTCTAGGATTTGCTGGTGGTATGATAATGGAGCCAGCGTATGAAAATGAAACAGTAGTTATTCCTGTAGAGCCAGTAGTAGAGGTTGCACCTGCTCCTGTAGTTGCTCCAACACCTCCACCACCTGCTCCTGAGCCAGACCCAATTCCAGTTCCAAAACCTGTTGTTGTTGCACCAGTTGTTGCAAAAGCATTAGGGATGTATGTTGCAGGTGGTCTTACTGATGTTGCTATCAATACAACAGATAGAGCAAACCTATTCTCAAGTGAGAAAGGTCAAGATAGACAAGTTGGATTTACAGGAAGACTTGGTTATGACTTTATGGATTTCCTAGGTGCAGAGCTTAGAGGTACATATGGTATTGCAAAAGATAGTGGAAATAAATTTAAACAAATTGGTGCGTACTTAAAACCAAACTATGACATCAATGATGATGTTAACCTTTATGGTCTTCTTGGTGCATCAAAAACAAATCCAGGTGTAGGATCAAACACAGGTTTCTCTTACGGTGCTGGTCTTGATTATGGAATTTCTGATAAAGTTTCTGTATTTACAGATGTTGTTAACTACATGAAAAAATCAGGTACTTCTTCTCAATGGGGTCTTACTCTTGGTGCTGCTTACCAATTCTAAAAAACTCTACTATAGTAACATCTCTCTTTGGGATGTTACACCGCTATAAGGATTTTACGCTTCTATTAAAATATCTCTAAAAATTTCATAATACTTAAGTTTTTATACATATTTTAAAAACTTTTTTAAATTCTTTTGGGAGACAAAACTATGCGACTCGTAATTTTTCTTAGCTTAATGTTATCTATACTCTATTCTACAGAACTTGATACACAGCTTAATAAAACCTTAAACAATCAACCTTATCAATTATCTCAGGATATTAAAGAGCAAAAAAAGATCAAATCTCTTTATCAAAAAAACCATAATAAACCTTTATGGATTGGTCATGCACGAAATCTTAATGCATTAAGAGAGGCTTTACAAAACCCGACTTTTAACTACAAATACAAAGATTTCTATCAAGGTCAAATAGAACAGTACTCCTATCTACTGCATAATCAAATGGATTTGAACCAAAATGCAAATGAGTTAGCAAAGCTGGATATATATCTAACACGTGCCTATATCGCATTGGCTGATTTTATTGTTCTAAGTGACATTGATTGGGATATGGTACAGAGTAAACTAGCAGCATTAAAAGAGACCAAAGACATCACAGCAAATTGGGAGATGGTTCGTAAACATGCACCCTCTACGTCAAAACTCTTCTCGGCTATTATAAAAGAGGATATTCTTGGTTTTTTACATTCACTCACTCCATTGCCTAAATTACATAACGATTTAATTGAAGCTTTAAACTTTTATCAAAACTTATCAACACAACCTCTTCCTCGTATCAAATATGGTAAAGATTTAAGATTAGGAGATAGATATCTCTATATTCAAGATATCAAACGCCGTTTAATACTTACTGGAGATTTATACAATAAAAATAATACCAGCGATCTATTCGATGAAGAGTTAAAACAGGCTCTCTACAGCTATAAAGATCGTTATAAACTAGCACAAAATGGTATTATTGACAAAATTACTGTCTACTACTTAAATAAACCTATACACCTAAAAACTCAAAGTATTATTACTAACCTTGATAAACTAAGAGTATTTCCAAATAGATTTCCAAAAGAGTATATTCGAGTAAATCTTGCTGACTTTAGTACTGACTATATGAAAAATGGAAAATCTATCTTACATATGAGTACTGTTGTAGGACGAGATGTTCGTCCTACACCTATTTTCTCAAGCTATATGACCTACTTGGTACTCAACCCTACGTGGAACATTCCCGAGAATCTAGTTAGACGAGATTTAATTATTGCTCTAGGAGAAGATCCAACCTATCTAAAAGAGCATAATATACATGTATTTAAAGGATGGAAAAGTAAAAAAGATATTACAGATGGATTTACTGTAGATATGCTTCTTCCGTATCAAGATCCTAAAAAAGGTCATATTCCATACCGTTTTGTTCAATATCCAGGAGATGATAATGCACTAGGACGTATTAAATTTATGTTTCCAAATAAATACTCTGTCTATCTACATGATACAGATAACAAATCCCTTTTTCAACGTCGATATCTTGTATACAGTTCAGGATGTATGCGTTTAGAGAAACCTTTTCAACTGCTTGAAGTTCTAAAAAGTAGATTGAGAGCCAGAGATATTGCACAAATTGATAAATATAGAAATACACTCAAGACAAAGACAATTAACTTTACAAAAAAATTACCTGTACATACAACCTATTTTACAGTATTTAAAAGAGATGGTCTTGTATACTTTAGAAAAGATATCTATGAGTATGATAAGTTTATCGAAGAGTCTCAAATAAAAAACTATAGCCAACTCAATCCTGTAGAGGAAAACCTACTCTACTAAGCTCTTGTTTCTATGCTTCTTCGCATAGAAACAGTCAATACGCCTTTCCCCTCCCCATCTATATCACTCTTTTATATTTCCAGCAAATTTAACCCTCTGAGCATGAGTAATCGCTATTGCCATAGCATCAGAGATATCAAAAGGTCGAATCTCTTTTTTAATATTCAATAGACGCTTAACCATAAATGCCACCTGCTCTTTGGTTGCTTTTCCATTTCCAGTAATAGCTTTTTTCACTTGTAGTGCGGAATACTCTACATAGTCTCCAACCTCTAAAAGAGCTTTTAAACTTAATGCTCCTCGAAACTGTGCTAATTTAAGAACCGTTTTAGGGTTATGAGCATAAAAAATATCCTCAATTACCACAATATCAACATTGTGAGAGGAAAATAGGATATCTAATCCCTTCGATAATTCTCCAATTTGTACCTTTAAATCCGCTTGTTTAAACTTTAACACACCTGCTTCTAACAGAAAATATTTTTCACTGTTTAATTCCAAGAAGCAATAGCCCATATTTCGGGTACCAGGGTCAATTCCAAGTATAACCATTCACATCCTTTCAAAAATGTGAATAACTTTTTTCACATAGTCTTATAGGCGTATATTAGCCAATTTAGGATAACATTCACAAATTTTATTCACAAATTTTATTCACATATAAACAAGGTCATTATGAATATAGGAACAAAAATACTACAAAATATTAAGGATGAAATAAGTAACAAGGATTGGAATCGATATATGAAGTATCTTACTTATGATGAAAAAGCTTCAAGAAGTAATTTAGCACAATTTTATGCACCCAATATCCTTCTAGCAAAGTGGATTAAAACTAAATATGAGTTTCAACTTGCACACCTCTTTGAACTTGAAACAAAAGTTAAACCTCATATAGTCATCTCTAGTAATAAGCCTATAAAAGATGCCTTGAATAGTAAAAAAAATGATGATAATGAGAAAAAAAATGAACCAAGAAATCAAACAAAAAGTACTATTTTAAACCCATCTTTTACCTTTGAAAGCTTTATAGTAGGGAGTTCTAATCAATTTGCCTATACTACCGCAAAAAGTGTCTCTGAGAAGCCTGGAGCCATCTATAACCCTCTATTTCTTTATGGTGGGGTAGGTTTAGGAAAAACACACCTCATCCAAGCTATAGGAAACCATCAAATCTCATTGGGACAAAAAGTCATCTACACCACATTTGAGCAGTTTATGAATAAATTCACATCCCATTTACGCTCACAAACTATGGATCGTTTTCGAGAACATTTTAGAGAGTGTGATATGCTAATTATTGATGATATTCAATTTCTTAGTGGAAAAGAACAAACCCAAGAAGAGTTTTTTCACACCTTTAATGAACTACACCAAGCCAAGAAACAAATCATCATTACATCTGATCGTCAACCCCACAAAATAAGGGGTTTAGTCGATCGTCTACGTAGTCGTTTCGAGTGGGGTCTTATGGCAGATATCCAACCTCCTGAACTAGAAACAAAAATAGCTATTATAAAAAAGAAGTGTGAGATTGATGGTATCCCATTAAACCAAGAGATTATTAATTTTCTTGCCTCAAATATGGGAAATAACATCCGTGAAATAGAGGGTGCTATTATCAAGCTCAATGCCTATTCGGGATTAATGAATCAAAAACTAACATTGGAGTTTGCACACAACGTGATAAAAGATCAACTTATAGAGAAACAGAAGAATATCTCTATTGATGATATTGTCACATTGATATCCAAAGAGCTTAATGTGAAAATATCTGATATAAAGTCCAAGAAACGTACACGTATCGTTGTTAGAGCTCGACGAATCTCCATCTATTTAACACGAGAGTTAACACCCAACTCTATGCCCCAAATTGCTGTCTATTTTGGAATGAAAGATCATACCGCAGTAAGCCATACAATGAAAAAAATTAATGAGACTGTAGAGAAAGATGAGAATTTTAAAATACTCATGGAAGAGTTAACAAATAAAATAAATAAGATTTCAGCTGAAATTGATTAAATCGCAAAAGTTCAAAGTAAAGATATAATAATAAAAAGATATAATTCGATATGTGAAAAGATGTGAAAAGTTATACACACTAAGTGAACTTTTTAAAGCCCACAATATAGACTTCTTGAAGGGTTATTCACATATTCAACAAGAACTACTACTACTACTACTTATTTAATAAAATAGAAGAGTAAAAAAATAGGAGATAAAATGAAAATACGTGTTAATAAATCACTCATAGAATCAATACTTATCAATATGCAACCTTTTTTGGAAAAAAAAGATGCGAGTCAAATTACATCTCATATCTATTTTCAAGCTCAAAATGATCTTTGCATAATAAAAGCAACCGATGGAGAAATTGGATTAACAGTTAGTAGTGACACTATTTTAATTGAAGATGAAGGTTCTTTCACAGCTAATGGAAAAAAACTTTTAGATATTATTCGAATATTAAAAGATGAGGAGATTATTCTAGAGTTAATTGAGAATAATTTAACCATTAGTCAAAATAAATCTAAATTTAAATTACCTACTTTTGATACAGCAACCTATCCTCTTTTTCCTAGAATCGAAAATAAACCAGAGATTACACTTGACTCTTCAAATCTGATTAAAGGATTTAAAAAAATCTCATCATCCATTGATAATAACAATCCAAAGTTTGAACTTAATGGAGCGTTGCTTAATATTAAAAAAAATGCAACAGAGTTTATTGGAACAGATACTAGACGATTAGCAATAGCCTCTATTCCAAGTGTTAACGAAAAAGAGTTCTCTATTATTATTCCTAAAAAAGCTATTTTGGAAATACAAAAGCTTTTTATTAATAAAATTAATATCTACTATGATGAGACAAATCTTATTATAAAAAATGATAACTATTATTTTTTCTCTAGATTAATTAATGGGAATTATCCTGATTATCAGCGTATTATTCCATCTGATTCCAAATTAAAAATTACTCTTCCTAAAAAAGAGATGATTGATGCTATTAAATTAATCACAACTATCTCTCAAGAGATTAAAATATCATTCTCTAGTAATAAAATTATTTTTAATTCTCTTACTGCTGATAACATTGAAGCAAAAACAGAGATTCTTCTTCCTACAGGAATTTCAGAAGAGTTTGAATTAAATGTTAATAGCCGTTATCTCCTTGACTTTATTGCACAAGTAGAAGAGAGTACTTTTCAAATTTTATTAAATGAGTCAACCCTACCATTTATCCTAAAAGATAAAGAATTTATTACAGTGATTATGCCAATAATCGCATAAAAGAGGAAAATTATTAATGTCAACAACCAATACCAAGTTCATATTTGTTACAGGTGGAGTTTTAAGCTCCCTAGGAAAAGGGATTACTGCTGCAAGTATCGGAACGCTACTTAAACACTCTGGGCTTAGAGTAGCTGTTTTAAAACTCGATCCTTATATTAATGTCGATCCAGGAACTATGTCTCCATTGGAACATGGAGAAGTTTTTGTAACCAAAGATGGTGCAGAAACAGACTTAGACTTAGGACACTATGAACGTTTTTTAGATACAGCACTTACTCAGAATAATAACTTTACAACTGGTCAAATTTATAAAACTGTTATTGAGAATGAACGTGAAGGTAAATATTTAGGAAAAACCATACAAATAGTTCCTCATATTACCAATGAAATCAAAGAGCGTATTAAGAAAGCAGGCGAAGGAAAAGATATTTTAATCGTTGAACTTGGAGGAACAACGGGAGACATGGAAGGTATGCCATTCCTTGAAACCATTCGACAGATGAAGCATGAATTAGGAAAAGAGAATCTTATGAATATTCATGTAACTCTATTACCCTATATTCGTACAGCAGGAGAACTCAAAACCAAACCTACTCAACACTCTGTCCAAGAACTACGTAGAATAGGAATTACACCTCAAATGTTAATTTTACGTGGAGAGGAGAGAATCCCTACAGATATCAAACGTAAAATTGCTTATACTTGTGACGTTGATAATGCTTCAGTCATTGAAGCAGTGGATGCTCCTACTATCTATCAAGTTCCACTCAATTTTATGGCTCAAGATATCCTTGAACCTATTGCACGAGAACTAAATTTAAAAGAGTTACAACCCAATATGCAACTATGGAGTGAATTGGTACATAAGATTATTGAACCAAAAGAGAAAGTAACGATTGCTTTTGTTGGTAAATATTTAGATTTAAAAGAGTCTTATAAATCGCTTACTGAAGCACTTATCCATGCTGGTGCAAACTTGGATGCAGAAGTAGAGATAAAATGGGTAGATAGTGAAAAAATAGAAAATAACTATGCTAAAAAGTTCTTGATTGATTGTGATGGAATTTTAGTGGCAGGTGGTTTTGGAGAGCGTGGAGTAGAGGGGAAAATTCAAGCGATTCAATATGCACGTGAAAATAAGATTCCATTTCTTGGTATCTGTTTAGGAATGCAACTGGCTATGATTGAGTTTGCACGTAATGTCTTAAAACTAGAAGATGCTACCTCTGTAGAGTTTAATCCTGATACTGAGAATCCTATTATTTTCTTAATTGATGAGTTTATTGATGCTGCGGGTGCAAAACAGATTCGTACTACTAAATCGCCAATGGGTGGAACCATGCGTCTAGGAGAGTATGAGTGTGATACCAAAGATGGATCAAAACTAAGAGAAGCTTATGGTGTCTCAACCGTCTTTGAACGTCATAGACATCGATATGAAGCTAATCCTACCTATCGAGAAGCTTTGGAACTTAATGGAATGGAAATTACAGGGGAGTCTAATGGATTGATTGAAGCTGTAGAAGTTATTGACCACCCTTGGTTTTTGGGGGTTCAGTTTCACCCTGAATTTACATCCAGATTACAAGCACCAAATCCGTCTATTTTAGCATTTGTAAAGACTGCTTTAGAGAGCAAAGAAAAATAATTACAAGGTGCATTTTTAATGCACCTTCAAAAAGAAAAATATATGCCTTACCCCCCTATTACCCCCCAACAGATTGAGCAAAAATTAAAAAGAAGATTTATAGAAACAGGTTTTCTCTCTTTAGCTAATCTTCCAAATCCCTCAACTTTCAAAGATATGGAACGAGCTACTGCACGAATTACCAAAGCGATTCATACAGGCGAAAAAATTATGCTTATAGGAGATTATGATGTCGACGGGGTAACATCTACCACACTAATGAAAATGTTTTTTAATGAAATTGGTGTTGAATTAGAGTGGATTATTCCTAATCGTTTTAAAGATGGCTATGGACTCTCTCCTAATCTTATTCCCCGTGTAGAAGGGTATGACTTGGTTATTACCGTTGATAATGGTATATCTGCGGTCTATGCATCAAAGCTTTGCAAAGAAAAAGGAATTGATTTAATTATTACCGATCACCACATTGTGCCTGCTATTATTCCTGAAGCTTATGCTATTATCGACCAAAAACAAGAAGATTGTACTTTTCCCTATGAAGAGGTATGTGGTGCACAGATAGCATGGTACCTTATAGCATCACTTAATAAGGCTTTAAACACAAAAATAGATACCAAAGCATACCTAGCCTTAGTAAGTATAGCAATCATCGCAGATATGATGCCTCTACAACATATTAATCGTGCAATGGTGTTGGCAGGATTAAAACTTTTAAATCGTTCAGAGCTTCCTGCTATAAGAGCTTTTATGGAGAAGTTGGATAAAGTGGCTTTGAATGCTGAAGATATTGGATTTCAAATTGCCCCTGTACTTAACTCTGCTGGAAGAATGGATGATGCTAAATGGTCGGTAGAGTTTCTTTTAAGTAGTAATATTTATGATGCACGGGTACGATTAGATCGATTAATTGATTTTAATACCAGTCGAAAAGCTACAGAACAACAAATTACAGATGAAGCATTAACTATGGTTAATCCTGATGATAGTGTCATTGTAGTTGCTGGAGAAGATTGGCATGAAGGAGTCGTTGGTATTGTTGCTGCAAGAGTTGGACGACATTTCGAGAAGCCAACGATTGTTTTAACTAAAAGTGAACAAGGAGATTTTAAAGGAAGTGGACGAAGTTTTCACATCTGTAATCTCTTTAAAATTACCAATGGATGTCGTCCTCTACTTCAAAAATTTGGAGGGCATGAATCAGCAGTTGGGCTAAGTTTAAAAGCAGAAAATCTAGAAATTTTTAGAGAACAAATTAATCATAATTATGCTCTAGAGAACTATGTGAATAACTCTGTCGACCCCGATATTTTAGGACTCTTGTCCTTCTTGGATATAAGTTATTCACTTGTGAATAACTTGAAAAAGTATGAACCTTATGGTCAAGGGAATCCTCGTCCAAAGTTTTTCACATCTAATGTGATTATAGAAGATGTTGTTGAAATGGGAAAAGAAAAAGAGCATCGAAGATTTAGTTTTTCACATGCAGGAATAGTACATATTGGAGTTCTTTTTAAGACCAAAGAGGTTTTTCACATAGGGCAAGTTGTTTCTATTATTTATGGAATTAATGAAAACCACTTTAATAATAGAGTGACATTGCAATTAATGATTGAGAAGATAGTTTAAAAATGTACAAAAAGAAAAAAGAGCGACTCTATATATCAGAGTTATTAGATAATCCCTCTGTAACTTATCCCTCCTATTATGCCTTAAGTGGATCTATGATGAAAAATGAGTTATTACATCATGCTATTATAGTATTACACTCTTTAGATTTTGATCACTATCAAGAGCCAACCAATTATGAGGATATTTTTGCGATGTTTTCAGGGGGAATGTTCCCTATTTATAAAGAGATGTATGTCGTTGGATACTTTGGAGGAAGGATGATGTACCTTGATGCGAATGGTTGGAAGGGAATGTTGTGTAACGAAGATGTATTCAAATTAGAGAATTGGATGGTCTGTTGAGTAACCCCTCTTTATTTATGGAATTTTAAAGAATTTTTTTACTATGATGGTGTTTATTTTTAACAAAAACATTGTACAAAGGTTATCCGTGAATAACATTAAAATCTTCTTTCTGTTTCTTCTTTTCTCTCTACAACTCTTCTCTGGAACACTGCCTTATGATTTACGAGAGAGGCTCTCTGCTTATCCTCTAAATAAAAATAACTACAGTATCCTTATTCAATCAACTCATGATAGTAGACCACTTGCTTCATGGCATGCACATAAGAAGCGTTCTCCTGCTTCAGTGATTAAACTTTTAACCACCTATGCTTCATTGGTAGATTTAGGTTATAACTATAGATGGGAAACCAAATTTTATCATACAGGGAGTATCCAACGTGGGGTTCTTCGAGGAGATTTGGTGGTAAGAGCCTCTGGAGACCCTACGTTGAAGACAAAAGATATTGAAGAGATTGTCTCTAAACTTCGAGCCAGAGGAATTCGACGCATTACAGGGAATATTATTATCGATAAAAGTATCTATCGGATTAGTAGTCGTAATAACTCTGGATTTGATAAAAATCGTTATAGTCCTTATAATGCAATGCCTGATGCATTGATGTTTAATCAACGTAAGAGTACAGTCTGTGTCGCTCCACATGGTAGAAGAATTTATATCAATAAAGATGTTCCTGATTTAAGTTATAAAGTTATCAACAGATTAAAAGTAGTCAATGGATCCTGTCGAGGAAGTCGTGCATGGCCAAAGTTAACCATTAGAAAAAATACTATGATTTTCTCTGGAAAACTCTCTAAGCATTGCCCTGATAGAAAAGTATGTAAAGTTATTACGAAACCTCATCTCTCTTTCTACTATACATTAAAAAAGAGAATGCAAAAAAGAGGTATTAAGTTTTCGGGAAGACTTAAACTTAAAAAGACACCAAGAAGTGCTAAATATCTTTTTTCACATCAATCCAAAACATTAGAAGAGATTATCTCTGTGACAGCTAAAAAAAGTAATAACCTCTTTGCTCGACAGCTAATGTTAACTCTTGGAGTTAAAGAGTTTGGAAAGCCAGGTACTCTTCAAAAAGGGCGTAGAGGTATTGAAAAAATACTTAATAGACATCATATTTTAGAAAAAGGAACCACGTTTATTGAGAATGGTTCAGGGTTATCTAGGGTTTCTAAAATTACAGCACGCTCTTT
>Ga0256827_10001794_pt1 | contig 13843 bp, 15 predicted proteins | sample CV84metaG_FD_185977 | JGI IMG/M metagenome (GOLD analysis project Ga0256827, IMG submission 185977) | Hydrothermal vent microbial communities from East Pacific Rise, Pacific Ocean - CV84 | ecosystem: Environmental > Aquatic > Marine > Hydrothermal vents | place: Pacific Ocean: East Pacific Rise... | reverse complement strand
AACTTCATCTATACAAAGCATCTAGTAGTGACCCTGCACGTCAAAATGAGGTCTGTCTACAGTGTCATATGAGAAACAGAGATAAACGCTTAGAAGATGTTAATATGAGCGATATTTATGGTGATGCAAGAGATTATCCAATGGGGTATGAAGCAGGAAAATCTTTAGCACACTATAAAACACCTGCTCCTTTTATTATGGGACATCAAACAAAAGAGTTCTATGCCAATGGGGCAGGAAAAAAGAATAGAACACAAGGAAATGAATTTGTTCACTCTATAAAAGGAAAACATGGAATAACATGTATTAACTGCCATAATCCACATACTCTAGAGCCAACAGCTAAAAAAAATACAGGTAATAAACTATGTATGAAATGTCATAGTTTTGGTGCAATGATTGGACCTCATCAAAATAGTTTAGAGGCACATACACATCATAAAAGTGAATCAACAGGCTCTTTATGTGTTGAATGTCACATGCCAAAAACAGGTAGACACACAGGAAAATCACCATTAACGGTAAGAAGCCATCTATTTGGATTTACTACACCTGATGAGACTAGAAAGTATAATATGCCATGGAAAACTAATGCTTGTTATGCATGTCATAATAGTGATAAAGTTAAAACAAAAAGAGATATGGATACCCTACAGAAAGATTTAGAAAAGTGGGGAATGGTTGGATGGGATAAGAGGTAAAACTCTATCCTATTTTAGCTAAAATTTTATCTAACAAAGAGGTAGAGATTAAACGTTTTAACATTCCAAGTAATGTTGTAGCTTTAGTAATATAATATCGTGGTTTTGGTTTTTTAGCTAAGATAATAGTAAAAACCACCTTTGCTACAGATATAGCCTCTTCATTAAAGGGTACTTTACTCTTCTTCTTTTCTAAATTTTTCAAATATGCCTCTTTAAAAACAGAATTCTCTATATCTATATTCTCTTGCAATTTTTTCATAGCTGTTTTACGAAAATCTGAACTAATTGGACCTGTATTGAGCAAAACAGGATATATATCTGTTCCCTTTAACTCTAAACGTAAAGTATCTGTTAACCCTTCAATCGCATATTTACTGGCATTATAAGCACCTCGACCAAAAAGAGAAACCAGACCCAATACAGAAGAGTGTTGAATAATTTTTCCATATCCTTGTTTTCTCATTACTGGGATAATTTGTCTTGTAGCCTCATGCAGTCCAAAAACATTAGTATCAAACTGCTCTTTTAAAACCTCTGTTCTTATATCTTCTATAGCTCCTGCTTGACCATAACCTGCATTATTAAACCAAACATCAATTTTACCATCTTCTTTTAGAACATGCTCTATAACCAATTGTATCTCATCATATTTTGTAATATCAAGCTTCAATACATTATTAAGCCCAAACTTTTTTAAAATCTCTATATCTTTACTATCCCTAACAGTTGCATAAACTTTAATTCCCTGCTCCTGAAGATAGTTAGCTGTAACAAATCCTATACCTGTTGAACAGCCTGTAATAACAATATTGGTCACTTTATTTTTTTCCGTATTTTAAATCTTTCACAGCTTGTGTAATATCATCTTGACGCATAAAGTGTTCACCTACTAAGAAAGCATCTGCCCCAACTTCACTTAACCCTTTAACTGTCTCATGATCACTAATACCACTCTCAGCTACAATAATCTTATTTTTTGGAATCAGAGGAATTAATCGTTCACTCAGTTTCATATCCATCTCAAAAGTCTCTAAGTTACGATGATTGATACCTATAATGTCTGCTCCTGCAAAAATTGCTTTGGTTAAATCTACTTTATCATGAATCTCTACCAATGCTTCCATACCAAGGTGTCGTGTATAGTTTAACAGCTCTTTTAACTCTTTTCTACTTAGTGCTGTAGCAATTAAAAGTACATAATCTGCACCAAATGCTAATGCTTCAATTAACTGATATTTATCTACAATAAAATCTTTACGAAGCAGTGGGATAGAGGTATAACGACGTACCATTCCTAAATACTCTTTATCCCCTTTAAAAAAGTGTGGTTCAGTTAAAATAGAGAGCGAATCAGCTCCACCTTTCTCGTATGCTTGACCAATAACCATTGGATCAAAATCTTTTCTAATAATCCCTTTACTTGGACTTGCTTTTTTAATTTCCGCAATAATTCTATAAGGATTATCCTCTGTAGATTTTAATGCAGTTTTTACATCTTTTGGAGCAAAAGGATTGTATGCTAAAGAGCGTCCCAACCACTCTAAAGGATACTCAATTTTTCTTTTTTCCAAATCCTCTTTTGTCTTTTTTATAATATCATCTAATATCTGTGCCATCTCTTTCCCTCTTACTATTTTTTACATTTTTGATTAATTAAATTCCAATGATTACGAATCTCATCCTCTTTTAAACCCTCTATTTTTACAACCTTTTTCATTAACTCTAATGCTTTTGTACAATCTCCAAGTTTGTAGTATCCCCAAGCTAAAGAATCAAGATAATAACTATTATCAGGTTGCTCCTCTAGAACTCTTTTAATAATCTTTATACCTTTTTTAATATTGATATTTTTATCTATTAAAGTATAACCATAATAATTTAAATAAACACTATTTTCTATTCCTTTTTCTACAGCTATTTCAAAACGCTTTATTACCTCTGCCAACATAACTTTATCATTTTTATCACTACTTGATTCATATAATGCCATTGCTGATTCAGCATACCACTTTGGATCATTAGTTTTAGCTATTAATTTTCTAGAAAGGTTATCTGCTTTCTTAAATTTCTTCTGTTCAATATATAAAGAGTAAAGAAGTTCAACATTTTTATATTCTGTTTGCAAAAAATTAACAGCTTTATTATAATCCTTAAGATATAAATAACTCTCTATAACTTTTTCAGCATAAAGCTCTTTTTTAGTAGATTTATATAGATTTTTATATAAAGGAATTATCTTAGATACACGATTCTGTTGAAAATATATATTAATAAGTTGTAAACAGACCTTCTCGCTACACTCCTGAACAGTTCTATGATTCTCTAAACGCAAAATTGCTTCAGAAATATCTCCCATATAATTAACCAAAATTGTTGTTATTTTCAATAAAATATTTTCATTATGACTTTTATTATAAGCTTGAGTCAATAACCGTACTGCACTTGGATAATCTTTTGTAAAAATATAAGGATTAGCAGATAATTCAAAATCAACTGCCTCTGTTGATTGAGTTAATAATAATTTACTTACATCTTTTGCCTCTTCATACTTTTTTTCATATAAATAAGAAGAGAGCAAAAGCCTCTTTGCCACTAACTTTTCTGGATACTTAGAGACATACTCTTTTAATTTTATAATATTTTTTGACGTTACACCAGAATAGAGTGCTGTCTTTATCTCTTTTAAAAGATACTCCTCTTTTTGAGTAATATTATAAAGTTTTTTATAATAGATATTACTCTTTTTAAAATCATTTTTCTGTTCATAAAAAATAGCTTTTATAATCCACTCATCTTCATCTACAGAAGAGTTATTCGTCGATTTTTTTTTATTTGCAAAATCTTTAGGGTTATATTTAGCAAGCTTATCTATAGGCACAATTTCGCCATGAGGGATATAGGTAGTACATCCCACAATTAACAGAGCTAAAAATATAAAGACTATAGTTAGTCTACCGTTTAATCTAAAATTCCTGGGCACTCTTTTTTTACCTCTTCTTTATCATTCTTAAATGTCTCCCAAAATGGAAAAGTTCGACATTGTCGTGGTCTCACACTGTATATTGTACACTGTTTTTTATTATTATCAAAAAAAATACATGCATAGTTGTTCTCCTCAATCTTTTTTTCAATCAAAGAGTAGCGATGTTTTACTTTTTTAATATACATTGTAGCAAATTCTTCCACAGTTAATTCTAAAAATTCAGCCATTTTTTCAATCTCATGGTATTTAGCCCATATATAACCACTCTCTCCTGTGCAACAAGCACCCCCACAATCCTCGCAAGCAGAGGGAATAAATTTATAATTATAACCCTCTTGTGTTAAAAAATTACTCTGCATACTATTAATAATCTCCTTTAATACTGTGTGTATTTGCTTTAAGAAAAGCCTCTTTTGTTTTTTTTAAATAGTTACTTTTTTCATCAAACACCACAAGAGGTGGTGATATTTTTGTTAATGATTTTGAGTTCATACGTGCAGAAATCATAACTAATTTAGACTCTCTATCAACTTTAGAGTGAACAAAACATATCACTTCTGGATTAATTTTATTCTCTTTTAATGTATGTAAAAGCCTATCAATCTGTTTAGCATCATAACAAAAAATAAAACGACCTCTAGGTTTTAATACCTTTTTTACTTTTGAAATAAAAGCTACAATAGGTAAATGGTGTGAATAACGTGCTATATTTAAATGCTCATTTTGACTCTGAATAACATTCGAATCATAAAATGGTGGATTAGAGATAACAAAATCAAATTTTTTATCCTCATTAAACTCTATAAAATCTCCTAGAACAGCATTAACCTCAAGACTATTTATCTTGTAATTATGCTTTGCATAATTTAACATACTCTCTTGTTTATCAATAATTGTAGTAGAAAGTTGAAAATCTCGACTAAGAAGGAGTGAAATAATACCCACTCCACAGCCAACATCTAATAGAGAACCTTTGGGTTTAAATTGAGAGATAAAATCATATAAGAAAATAGAATCACTGTTATAAGCATAACCCTCTGTTGGTTGATAAAGATACAAGCTATCCCCTTCATTTTAAAAATAAATCAAATTTTACTATAAATTGACAATTTTTAGATAAAATTCTTTTTATGAATGATAAAACTTTTACAGCTATGCCCCCACCATCAACAGACTTCTGTATGCTTGATTATGAATGTGCCTATATAGAAGGTAACTCTGTCCGTATGAACTATAAACATATAGAAAAAGCTACACAAGCCTATAATACTGCCCTTATTAATCGTGGATGGCGACGTTTTGGTTGCTACTACTTTCATCCTATTTGTAATGGTTGTACTGAGTGTAAATCTATTAGAGTCAATGCAAATAGTTTTAAACTACGTAAATCTCAAAAAAAAGCTATTAAACGAAATAAAACTACCGAAATTATTATTCAAAAACCAACTCTCTCTCAAGCCCATATAGATTTATATAATAAATACCATGCATTTAAACAAGATAAAGATAACTGGTCACATCGAAATATATCTCCTAGAGAATATAGAGAAAATTTTGTAGAGGGTGCACATGATTTTGGAAAAGAGGTTCTATATATTAAAGATGAAAAACTTATTGGTGTTGATTTAATAGATGTTTTAGATGATGGAATCTCATCCATATATTTCTATTATGACCCTGACTATCCTGAACTCTCACTAGGAACATACTCTCTTCTTTATCAAGTAGAACTAGCAAAGGTTCTTGAGCTTCCATGGATATATTTAGGATATTGGGTAGAGGGGTGTAAAGCATTTGCATATAAACCAAAATTTCAACCTCAAGAGATTTTAGATGGCTTTCCTGAAATTGATAATATTAGTAATTGGAAGGAGTTTATTAATTGAGTTTTTTAAGCTATTTATTATACTTGTGAATATTTTTTAACAAAAAATAAGTATAAGAAAAAACAACATATTGCTATTTAATTTTTTTATATTATTTTATATTTATAAAATCCAAAAAACATAAAAATGTGATGCTTTTTTCTATATTTCAGAAAAATATCCCAATATTTTAATCTTATCTTCCATTAGTTAGGTCATAATATGTGAAGAAAAAGTGAAAAATATTATGGAGAGAATTTTAAATGTTAGCTAAAAGAAAATTTTTAATATCAGCTTTACTATCAACAGTAATCTTAACAAACAGTATTACAGCACAAGGATTAGAGTGTTCAGGCGGAGCATGCCATATAAATGTAAAAAATTTTGCTCCTTCAAAAAATATGCCTAAAGAGATTAAACGGTTTAAACATACAAAAAAACAACGTATATTTAGGACTAATCATGCTGATGAAGAACTAAAAGTAAACTACCAAGATAAACAATTGGATACATTTAGCCTAGAGTCAGAAAAATACGTAAAACAAGATAATGAAATCGTAGAACTATTAACAGAAGAGGAAAAAAATACAATTATTCCTGCTCCAGAAAAATTCATTGCAACAGAAGAAGAGAGACAAATATTCTATCAACAACAACTCAGATTAGGTGTTGAGTTAGAAGAGATAGAGCTAACATCTCCTATGCCACTTTACTATTGCAAAAATAATACAGAACCAATATATGACGATAAATTATCTCAATTTCAATGTCTTATCACTTCTAATCATAGTTGAACAAGATATTAAATATCTTGTTCAACCACACGCTTAAAACTGTTAAAGTAAACATCAGTTAATTCATTTATATTCATTTCAACATTGTTAATCTTAACAATATCTCCACCCACTTTTCCAATAATATCTGCTTTAATTCCAATCTCTTTAGCCATAGAAATTACAGCTTCGAGATTATCTTTACTATTAACCTCTAAAATTGCTCGACTTTGAGACTCATCAAAAATTGCTCTCTCATCTTCGACTCTAATTCCAACAGTTACACCTTTTCCTGAAACAGCAGACATTTTAGCCAAAGCAATTGCCAATCCTCCAGAGCTTAAATCTTTTGCAGATGATAGTAAATCTTTACTATTAGCCTTAATAACCAAATCCCAAAGTTTAAGCTCTTTAGAGTAATCAATTTTACTTATACTTCCTGCTGTCTCATTAAATAGCTCTTTGATATATAAAGAACCACCAAACTCCATACCTGTATCTCCAATAAGAATAAGATGATTCTCATCAGATTGAAAAGATGATGGAAGAACTCTTGTCTCATCTTCATTAAGTCCAACCATTGCAATTGCAGGTGTTGGAAATACAGAAGTTCCATTTGTTTCGTTATAAAGTGAAACATTTCCACTAACAACAGGTGTATTAAGCTCTAAACATGCCTCTTTAATACCTTCACAAGCTTGTGCAAACTGCCACATAACTTCTGGATTTTCAGGGTTACCAAAATTTAAACAATCAGTAATTGAAAGTGGTCTTGCTCCACTCATTGCAACATTTCGTCCAGACTCCATAACTGCCAAAGCTCCACCTTTTTCAGGGTCAATATAACAGTATCTTGGATTACAATCGGCACTCATAGCCAACGCTTTTCCATTCTCTTTAATTCTGATACAACTTGCATCAAGAGTCCCTGGTGCTTTTGTGGTGTTTGTCTGTACCATAGAGTCATACTGCTCGTAAATCCAAGCTTTATCCACAACCTCCATAGAGCCTAATAACTTCTCGAATGCTGTTTGGTTATCTACTCTATCATAAGAGTCAATAGTTTTACCAGAAATCTCATCTAGGTATTTTGGTCTTGTAGTTGGTCGGTCAAGAATTGGTGCTTCTTCACTTACAGGGGCAATTGGCATATCACAAACTCTCTCGCCGTGCCACATAAGCTCCATTCTGCCTGTATCTGTTACCTCTCCAATGGTTGCAACATCTAAATCCCACTTCTCAAAAATTTCAACTACCTCTTGCTCATGACCCTTTTTAACACAAACAAGCATTCTCTCTTGAGACTCACTTAACATAAAGTCATAAGGTGTCATACCCTCTTCTCTAGCTGGAACTTGGTCTAGATTCATAATCATACCAGAACCACTCTTTCCTGCCATCTCAAAAGCAGAACTTGTAAGCCCCGCAGCACCCATATCTTGAATACCAACAACAATATCTTGTTTTGTTTTAAATAGCTCTAGACAAGCCTCAAGAAGAAGTTTTTCAATAAATGGGTCACCAACTTGAACTGTAGGACGTAGAGATTTTGACTCTTCTGTAAAACTATCAGAACTCATAACAGCTCCACCAAGACCATCACGACCTGTTTTAGAACCCACATACATTACAGAGTTTCCAATACCCTCTGCAATTCCTAAAAATATCTCATCTGATTTACATGTTCCCAAAGCAAAAGCATTTACCAAGATATTTCCATTATAAGACTCATCAAAACTAACCTCTCCACCAATGGTTGGTACACCCATACAGTTACCATAACCACCAATACCTTCGGTTACACCTTTTACTAAGTGTCTTTGATATTTTGCTGTCTTGTCTTGCTTTGTAATATTTCCAAAACGTAAGGCGTTCATATTGGCAACAGGTCTAGCACCCATTGTAAATACATCTCTCAAAATTCCACCAACACCAGTTGCTGCACCTTGATATGGCTCGATAAAGCTTGGGTGGTTATGTGATTCCATCTTAAATACAGCAGCCATTCCACCACCAATATCAATTACACCCGCATTTTCACCAGGCCCTTGAATGACCCATGGAGCTTTAGTTGGAAAGCCATTAAGGTACTTTTTACTCGACTTATAAGAACAGTGTTCAGACCACATAGCCGAAAAGATTCCAAGTTCAACAATATTTGGATGGCGACCATCCAAGATTTCTAATATATGGGTGTACTCTAATTGGCTAAGTTTATGTGATTTTAAGACATCATCTAAGTTTTCTAATGGTTTTGACATTATTTTATGTTCCTATATGGAGATTTTAAGAGCATTATTGTAATAGAAAAGTACTAAAAACAGGATGAATTTTATCTTATTTCTATTCGTTCTTTTTTAATCCTCTTTTCTGTGTCAAAGAGAAACTCTTTATCCTATATACATCAATTCAAAAGCTATATAATAGTAACTACTCTATTAATCAAGATTTTTTTTCTATAATAAATATTTAAATTTATAAAATAAGGATATAAAACTAATGAGAAAAACCATTCTTCTATCACTCGTTGTCTCTTCACTAACCATACTACAAATCCTGCCCAAATTTTACAAGAGATGTATCAAAAGATGCAAGAAGTTGCTTCATCAGATACAAATAAAACTGAACCTATTAAAACAACAACTATGATAGAAACACCTTTTGACTACAAACTAGAACCTAAACAAATTAGCGAAAATGTGTGGTGTTTCCTTGGTCTTCTTGAAGGTCCATCAACTAAAAATACAGGTGCAATGTCCAACTCATGCTGGATTAAAACAGCAGATAGTTATGTACTTCTTGATTCTGGACCTTCATATGAGTATGCTAGTCAATCTTATGAAGCGATGAAAAAAATTGCTAATTTACCAGTTAGCACTGTTTTTATCTCTCATGACCATGATGACAACTGGCTAGGAAATAATTTCTACAAAGAGGAATTTAATGCTACACTTATTGGTCCTTAGCTGGTTAATACCAACTACAAAACTGGAGACAAAACAAGAATGTTTGAAAAACTCCATGCCAATGCAATTAAAGGTACAAAAATTGTAAAGCTTGATGAGACACCTAAAGCTACTATTACAAAAACAATTGGTGGAGAGGAGTTTGAGTTTGTAGCAGTTCCAAACAAAGCACATACCCCAAATGATTTCTTTTTATATATGCCAAAACGTAAAATTCTCTTTACTGGTGACCTAGCAATGAACGGATGTGTTACATCAAATCGTGATGGGTCATTAATGGGACAACTAAAAGCAATAGAGATGATGCGTGCAAAAGAGTGGAACAACCTTGTAGCAGGTCATGGATTTATTACCGATAAAACAGCACTAGATAAAGCAGATCGTTACTTTAAACTTATCTATGAATCAGTTAAAAATGCGTTAGAGAATGATGAAGAGCTTACAAATTTAGTACCAAATGAAATAATGAAAGAGTTTAAAGATAAAGCTATGTTCAAAGCCCTTAATGAACAGAACTATAATGAAGCTTATACAGAATTGGATTTCTTAGAAGATTAAAATTCATAAAAAGTATTGAAACTATACGTTACAATACACTATGAAAAATCTATATAATGCCCTATTATTAAAACAGCTTTATCAACTTAAAAATCTTGGTTTCAATTATACTGAAAATAAGACTTTTTCTTATAAAGAGCAGGATATCTTAGAATTTCCTGACTCAATAACTGAGCTAAAGAAACAAGCAATAAACTGTCATCTTTGTGAACTAAGTAAAAGTCGTAATAAAACAGTATTTGGAGAGGGAAATATCAATGCAAATATTATCTTAATAGGAGATATGCCCTTAGAGATGGAGGATAAAGTTGGTAAAATATCTTTAGGTCGTTCAGGTGCAATGTTAACAGCCATGATAGAAAAAGTTTTAAAAATACCTCGAAGTCAAGTCTATATTACTAATCTTTTAAAATGTCATAGCTCTGCAACAAAACAAGCACATGAGACACAATTTCATACATGTAAAGCTTATCTATTTAAAGAGGTCGAACTAATAAAACCAAAAATCATTATAACTCTAGGTGAAGAGGCATACCACTATTTAACTAATGATTTCACACCTTTAAAAGAGATAAGAGGAAGAGTAATAAAAAGAGAAAATTACTCTATAATACCAACCTATCATCCCAATTTTTTATTAAAAAACCCATCCTTTAAAAAAGATGTATTTTTAGATTTACAGAAGGTTATGGAGGTTTTATAGAATCTTTTAACTAAAACAGAAAAAACCTTTAAATAATCTTTTCCTATTGATATAGATATTAATATAAAAATACCTATTTACCCTGCAAAAATCCTTGCTCAATATTAACCAAAATAGGATTCTGCTGTTTGAACTCCTCTTCTGAAAAAGTAAAACGAAAATTATCCATATACTCTACTAAAATATCATAAGATTCTCTAATTTCCTGAAATTTTTCAGTAGAACCACCATCCATATCAGGATGGTATTTTCGTGACAATTTTAAATACTTTTTTCTTACATGCTCTTTTGTTGTTAGTGAAAGTAATTCCAGACTATCAACAGCATCTTGAAACTCACTTAGACTTACTTGGTGCATTTTAAACCTTTGCACCCATCCAGTAAACACCATTAACAAAACCACCAACTTTGGGTTCACTTTTTAGTGAACTAACAGAAGTAACTATGGTTAAGTCTCCCTCTAAAGCTGATACCTCTAAAAGATAAAACTGCTGATCTGAATAGCTATTTGTTTTAAGTTCCACATTTTTTATCTCAGAGATAAACATCGCATAAGGTTCAGGGTTATTATTTGCCTCTCCCTCTGGAGTCATTAAACCAACAGGAATAAAATATGTTGTTGACAACTCTGGCATCTCTCTTAAAAAATCTCTTGCTGTTTCAAAATACTCTATCTCAGTAGGAAAAGCAACAAATGGCAATATCTGTGTAGAAGAGTTATCAAGCTCTCTCTCTTTTCCATTAATTACATCAAAAATAAAAGGATAAGTATAGGCTTGACTTTTAGCTAAATATCGACTATCTAAAGCTGTTAAAGAGTCATCTTTTAATGAACTTTCAATATGTATCTCTCTTTTAATCTCTGTATCATAAAATGGCATAAAACCAATAAACTCTCCATAATTATCTATCTGTGCATAGATTTCAGCGCCACTTGTATCTCTATAGCAGATATACTCTCCACCATCAACCTCTATCTTATTACCTTCTGCAAATATAGTCGAAATTAACACCTCAAACTCTTCTGCCGAATCTATTTTAAATCCTAAACTCTCTAAATGACTCACTGTTTCCCTTTATTTTTTTACAATCATACACAAAATAGTTTTAAACCTCATCTGCACCTATATCAAGTTGCTCTTTAATACGCTGTTGCCCATTAATATCTGCACTACCAGAAGAAGGAATTAAACCATCTTTAAATTCACTCTCCCAAAAACGACTTGACCATGAACCAAGGATAGATTGTTCAATAGCTTCGTTAATAGCAGGAGAAGAGGAATTTAAATTTAAATTACCATTTAACGGATCAATATAGAGAGGGTCTATAACAAAAGCATCTCCATTAACTTCAGAGGTATCTGTGACCTCCTCTGCCCACCATATATTTTTACCCCATATTATATTTTTAGATTGATTATTTTTCTCTGAAGAGAAGTTCTCTGAAACTTTTTCCTCTCCATAAATAATATTATTAGCAATTACTGTATCTTTTACTCTATAGGCAAAAGAGATTTCACTACCCCAACCAGCATTTTTATAGAAAGAGTTATTGTAAACCATAATATTTTTAGCCTCTCCTCCACCCTCTTTAGTTGGATTTTGACTGTAACCGCCTAAAGTTAATCCTGTTTCACGATTATTATATATATAGTTATTAACCATTAAAATATCACTACTTGATTTTCCTGCATGTTCAGAAGCAAACTCAAAGCCTAAATCATTTTGAGAAGCTCTATTTCCTTCAAATATAATGTGATGTCCGCCATCTACATAAAAGCCACCTGCACTTCCATCTGCCCCTTCATACCAAGGATTACTGTTAAATATACCAAGAGCTAGATTAGTTGAGTTATTAATAGAGCGATTATTTCGTACAATACCATTTCTTGCTCTGTTATCCTCTTTTATACAAGCACTACAGACATCCTCTTCATAACCAATAATATCAATACCAATATTATTATTATCATGAACATAGTTACTTAAAACTCTAAAACCATCTATATTTCCATTAATAGTAAAAGCTTCACTAGAAGATAAAATACAGTCTGATATTTCATTCTCTATAAAATTCAAATTTGTCATCGTAGTAATGGTATCACCATAGACAGCAATACCATTTGCACCTGTACCACAGCCATCAGATTCACTACAAGTAGAGAGATTTTCTATATGATGAATTCTATTTTTTGTAATATTTATATCTGAAGATTTACCATATATTAAAATGCCAATAGGTGTTGAAGTAAGCTCTTTACCTCGTGCTGTTTTAAAATTTCTAAGCTCTACATTTTCAATAACAATATTATGAGCATTATGAATTCCAATAAGAGCTTGACGATTAACAGGAGTTAACCCTGAACCATCAATTATAGCTTTGTTCTCTCCTTTTAAATAAATATTTGAGTCTTCATCTCCTAAAAAAAGTACTCTCTCATTATATATTCCAGACTTTACAATAAGTGTTGCTTTATCTTCGATAGAATCAACTGCAAACTGAATTGTTTTCCATGGTTTGTCTAAAGAACCATTGTTGTTATTACTACCAAAAGGAGAGACATAAAAAATATTATTATTTGTTTCAGGTTCATCTTCTACTGTTCCACAACCAACTAATATAAGTAAAATTACACTTAAAAATACTCTTTTTTTCATCTTTTATTTTTCCTTTTTATTATAATATCTCTTCATCTAAAGCATATTGCTTTAGTAACTCTAAGTCTATAACCTCTAACACAGCTTGATGAGTTGAATGCAAAAATATCTTTGGAGCAAATCCATCTTTGATTGCTTGCATAAAGTTATTTATTGCTAAACACCAAGAGTCTCCATCTTTTAAACCTTCAAAATTATATTGTGGCATCGGTGTTGATAAATCATTACCCACACCTTTTGAATACTCTAAAAACTCTTGGGTTATTTGAATACAAACCATATGCCATGCTGGGTTATCAAGTCCTGAATTACAAGAGCCATCTCTATAAAATCCTGTAATTGGATTAAGGCTACACTCCTTTAAAGGCTTACCAAATATATTAAGTGGTTTAAACATTTTTTATTCCTATAACTAAAATTATTTTTTAATTAATAGTTATATCGTGTAATATATATATTCTTCTTTAACGCGTATCATATTGTAAAGTGTAAACTATCTGAATTTGATTTATAAATATAATTAATCTTAATTTCATTCTATTTTATCTTTAATAAATAAAACTTAACTATTCAAAGGAATAAAATGAATTTTATTAAAGGGATTCTTACCCTAATTGGTGCTGCAGGTATTGT
>Ga0256827_10001793_pt1 | contig 13845 bp, 7 predicted proteins | sample CV84metaG_FD_185977 | JGI IMG/M metagenome (GOLD analysis project Ga0256827, IMG submission 185977) | Hydrothermal vent microbial communities from East Pacific Rise, Pacific Ocean - CV84 | ecosystem: Environmental > Aquatic > Marine > Hydrothermal vents | place: Pacific Ocean: East Pacific Rise... | reverse complement strand
CTGTTCTAGGGGCAACTGTTATATTTGGTTCTACAAGTAAACAACTTGTTGATGATGTAGCTTGGTTAGTAAGATCTTTAGGCGGGGTAGCAAGTGTAGGCCGTGCGTGTGTAAGCGGGTATAAAGGCAAAGACGGGGTATTTATTAGATGCCACGACAGCTACAATGTGAACTTACATATAGAAGACATACTCCCGTTTAGCTCTGAGAAGCATCTTAGTAGAGCTACGCCTCGTAAGAAGAGTAAAAAACTTTTCATAAATGAAGTAGTCCCTACTGAGAAAGCTGACGCAGTGTGTATACATGTGGATGCGCCTGATAGTTTATTCCTACTGGATAGCCAGATACTGTCACACAATACACTTTCATTCGCTATGCAATATGGTGCGGGGAAATACACAGTAGCTAAGAACATGAATAAGAACGCTGAGGCTGGGGTAGAGTATACACCTGATGATGCTGAAGAGCTCCTTAATAAATTCTTTTCCCGTACACCTAAACTTACACAGTGGCTAGCAGATATTGAGCTGCTTGTAGAGGAGAACGGTTGGTATGCTACTAACGAATTAGGAGGTGTTAGACCTCTTGAGCAGATACTTCGTAAGCAGCGTCACGCTGAGAATCATTGTTATGAGTTTAAAGTGTCAGCAGAGGATAGGTCATACGCATATAGGCGGGCGCGTAGCCAAGCGATACAAGGCTTAGCAGCTCTTCTACTTAAGCACGCGCTGGCTGCTATGACAAAGTATGTATTGGATAACAAAGATGAAGTATATCTCCACGCTGTAGTGCATGACTCTGTCATCATGTCAGTAAAGGACAACGATAATATGGAGAATCATTGTAGGGAGATTGAAAGGATACTTAGAGTTGATGACTTGTTTGACCAGAAAGGGTGGCCAAAGATTCTAAGTGCTGACGCTGAGGTACACGATAACTGGGAAAAAGATTAACAACAAATAAGCCGTGGAGGGAAACCTCCCGGCGTAGGAGGATTTATGGATATAAACTACATACTAGAGTTGGTAGCTCTGGCTAATAGGTACGGGATAAATAGTATTATACTAGCGCCCACTATGCGCAACATGTTAGTAGAGGCAATAGCTAGGAAAGAGGTTGACGGCGCTATACAAGATGACGCTGGTAAGATTTATGTACAGGGTATACTGATAAGGATGGACCAAGATGACACAGTTTAAACCTATTAAACGAGGCTACTCTAAGAACACCTCAATCCCTAAGGCTAGTAAAACTGAGAGGGCATTACAGATTGCAGCTGAGAAGTATCTGAGGAATAACAAGAGGCCGTACTTCCGTATAAGAGACTCTGTATACAGGACCTTGTTTGGGCATACCTCCGCGTTACCTTTAGGGGAGCGCTCAGCTGTTGCTAAATTCTTTAAGAGCTTCCCCGATCTACTACTCTTTAATGTGGGTACATCTAAGTATTTGATGATAGAGTTAAAAGGGGACAAAGGAGTATTGTCCTCAGGGCAGAAAGTTTTTCAAGCGTTACACAAAGACAACTACAAAGTGATCAAAGATATAAAATCATTTACAGAGTTAGTAGAAGGATTCTATAGTGAAGGAGAACAAGATGAGACAGATAAGTAAATGCAAACGCTTTGTCGAGAAGACACACTACCCTGTACAAGTGTTAGCAGATAACGCAGGTATAAGCCTAGAAGATGTCCAACGTATACTAAACAACAAGCAGTCTTTAAACAATACAGCGGAAGAAGCTTTCGTCAGATATGTACAAAGTATATCAAGTGATACAGCTAACGGGGAGTTGGTAGAGTTACGGCGTAAGCACCTCAAGGCTTGTGTTATAGCTGAGCGTCTAGGTGTAAGCTCCACCACCATTAACAGAGTAGAAAACTTCCTAACATCTTCACCAGCTACAGTATATAACTACGAGAAGTTTATTACGGAAGCTCTTAAGTATACAGACACACAGAAAAGTGAGGACGCGATGGCGCTTGAAGCTATAGAAAAGGAGATGGAAGCTGGTGTATACTCTATACACGACCTAGCTTCCTATGCTAACCTATCTACCTCAGGTGTTGATCATGTTCTTAGAGGTTACGGAGTAGGTACACAGGAAAAAAGGTTACGCGAGGCAGCGGATAAAGCGAGGGCAGCAAACACACGATGGAAAGCTGCCAATGAATCCTCTGTGATTAGACGACAAAGCTCCGTTGCTTAGTTATCTCTAAGGAATCATCACTTCTCTTAAGAGGCTTATGCTTTTGTGTGGTCCTAATCTGCTGCTCTGTTTCATCTATCAAGACACTGAAAGCTTCAAGCCTCTCAACAAGTCTACTCTGGTACGCCTCATCGGCCTCTACCCTCTCTATATACACGCCCATATCCGCAGGGAAGTTTGGGCTGTACACCACAAAGTCTGTGTAAGGAGCTCCAGTTATTAGCATCTGCATTTGTACCTGAGCTTTATACCCTACATCAGTAAGCCCATCAGTGAAATATGCTACAACTTTCTCATTGTTTATCGGGCATTTAATCTCTAACAACCCAACCAGCTCTCCATCTTCCCCTATCAATAACCCATCAGGACTACACCCAACATACTCCGACGCTTTAACAAACCCTACCTGCTGTACCTTATTCCCCGTTAACTCTATGTAATGTTGCCGCGCCTCATCTTCTAAACGCTTACCCCATTCTAATGCTTCAATCCCTTCTAACTTCTTATATAGCTTTGTAATCCTCTCAGCTATTATCTCATTGAGATATGTCTTAGCTCCCTTCCCAAACAACTCCCCTTTGCCTTTGGCCATAACAGCAGCTGCTCTAGATGCTGTGCACTTCCCTGCTCTGAACCCCTGCCACTCGTCAGTTCCCTGTTCGCAGTAGATAAACTCTGCATCTTCCCCTAGCTTTAGCTTGTACTTACTCATACCATCTCCTTTATATAACATTTATATTAAATATACGTAAACTTTTTTACCTTTTAGTAATATTTTTTACTATATTATAGGTATAAAAGGAGACCAATATGGCTAAAGATAGTAAGTTTAAGTTAGTACATATCCCTGTTGAGGAGAAGGAGAAGCTTACAGAGCTTAGCTCCGTTACAGGTATGCTACAGTGGAGACTACTCAAGACAGCGATCAAGCTGTTAGAAGATGATCTTAAGGATAAAGGGTTATTGGGGTAGTTCCCTAATAACCTGTTAACAATAATAACTTTATAGAAAGCGGGTTCTTTATGCACGCCGAGCAAACAAGTTTGTTTACTACTACACCAACGACGGTGAAGAAGAAAAAGAAGAAGTATAGTTTCATTAGAAAAGTTGATAACCACCTTGACGAAACTTACGGAGCTAACGCTGGTGAGATGTATCACAGTGAAGAAGAGTTTACCTATATGACAGCTGAGTTCCTGGCTAGTATGGGGCTACACTTCTTTCATATGACTAACGCTATGTACCAGCTACAGTTTGGTAAGGAAGTAAGAACTGAAGGGATTGACTTCTCTGATATAGACAGACAATTCTCCCACAGGATGTATACCAACCTACCTGATTTCACTATTATGGGGTACGACGGGCATTACATATTCATAGAGTTAAAGACAGTTACTGGCGAACTATCTAAAGGCCAAGAGGGATACGCTAAAAGACATAAAGGACACTACCATGTAGCCAGAAAGTTGGCTGATGTTAGGGATGTTGTGTATGACTTCCTAGGGTTCTCCCCTAATGTATTTGACGCAGCGTTAGATATAAGAACTATCGTAAATGCAGCGGGGCTAACTACTTCTTCTCAGCGAGGGGATACACTATTTGCTGCTGAAAATAAGATATACGTTAAGGAGCTTGACATGTCTATACATATATACGACACCCCGTTCGATGAGAAACAAGCAGGTATAGAGGTGGACAATAAGAACGCTGCTTATGTGTTGTGGGATGCAGACAACTCCAGAAGAAAACTAATGCGTAAAATCGCAAGGCTTCGTAAAGCTAAGTAGATACAATCACATACATTACCAAAGAGGCTCACGCGTAAAAGTGTGGGCCTTTTCTTTATCCTTTAAACTCTGTTACGCAGCATAACCGTGTAGAAAATGCTAAGGTGTTTATAGATGTACTCGGAGTATACCTACATAACCAGCTCAATATACTTAAATCAGCGTAAAAGTGAAGGCAGTGAAGGCAGTATGAAGGCAGAAGAAAACCGTTGCCTTCATACTTAACTTACTGATATGTAAATAGTTGTAAGGGTAGTGAAGGCAGTGAAGGGATGTTTACGTTTTTATAATGAAGGGAGCTTTTACTTATGAATCGCTGGGGGCTATACGTATAATATATTCTATATGTTGCACTACCCTATCTATAATATATATTGTGCGCGTAACGTGTGAGAATTTTTATTATCTATTACATATATTAACACCTCAATAAATGTTAAGGCCTTACAAGCGTAAGACCCTTTCATTACATCCTGTCGAGTCTATAGTTTATAATATCTATAAGCTCTCTCAGTACAACCTTGTTGTGCCCTTCATATCTGGTACATAGATCAATAAGTACATCGCGGACAAATACATATTCCTCCTGCTTAGATCTATCCCCATTACTAGCTACTCCATCTTGGCCCCCATTCTGTCAAGTTGTCTATCTATAACACCTCTATCATACAGTGTTACCCTGAGCTGCTCAGCAACATCTTGTACATCTGGATCTTCTCTGGCCTCTTTTATTATGCCCCCTAAGATCTTACGCTTCTGGTCAGCTGCGTACTCGTCAGACTCTATAAAGTAGTTAAACACCTGGTCTTTAGGTATGTCAGCTGTAATATCTTTAAACGCTGTCTCATTCAATGCTAGTGCATCCTGTATAATAGGAGTAACTCTAGCAGGTGTTTGCATCACTTCCCTCGCCGCATCAAGTACAGCTGTTCTATACTCTATAAAAGCTTCAGTGGGCATCTGCACTTCTATCCCTCTAACATTCTTAGGTATCTGTCTACCAGAGCTTTTTATAAACTGGGTTAACACCTCAGGTGTATACTTAAGTCTGTATGGTATAGCCCTGTCGTAGTTGTAGTTATACATCATACTATAGGTAGCATATGGATTGTTGATACGCTCCTCAAGTTTGTTACGGTAACCAAAGGGGTCTACCTTACCAGGTGTTATCACGTCTAAATATTCTAACGACCTGTATATATTTCTTAATGGTATACCAATCACAGGGCTTATTAAATTGTCTACTTCCTTAGACACTTCATCCGCTCTTGTAGCTGGACTGCCATAGTCACCGCCGGCAGCTTTGCCTGCTCTTCTGTACAACTTAGACAACGCGTTACCCATATCTATTATAGGTCTAATAGTAAAGGAAGACAGCAAAGAGGAAAGGAATCTAACATAGTCAAATTGGATATTTTCCGGGTCATCTTTGTCAGGTATCCTAGAGTAGAAAGCTGATGATGCTATCTTACCCCCAAGGGAATACACACTACTCGCTACATATGTAGCTAAATATTCCTTAGCCTTTTTAGGCGTAACAGATTTACCAGCAAGTAGATCTCTTATCAAGTCTAACACAGTAGGCAATAGTGTAAATACCAAGATACCAAATGCGGCCTTCCCCACAAACTTAGTTACACTGGCAACAACTTTTGTAGCTGCTTGCTTCTTATCCAGGTGGTTATTGCTGTCCCTTGTTAAGGAGTATATCAGCTCAATAAAAGATCTATAGTTTTCCTGGTTCTGAGAAGCTGCAACAGATGTGTAAGCCATCAATGAGGATAGCACGTCTCTACTTATCCCATGCCTACCAACTAACTTGTGAGCAAGAGGCCTATCCTTTGAACCATACATTGGTTGTGTACGCCTCACGGCTAACTCTGCTAGCTTAGCTGTTTGCTCCAGTAGATCTTGTTCTGATATACCAGGTGTTGAACTCTTTATAGATGTTCTGGAAGCTACCCATATAGAAGCAATGGTACGTGCATCAGCTGCTTTGATACCTGACATAAACACCTCGCCTAGATTGTACAGAGGATCGTCTACTTTAATATCAAACATATGTTGTATCTCATTCGCCATTACATCAGAGCCTACCTCTGTATCCACAATACCTAACTTAACTCTGTTATATAGTTGTGCGGATATAGCTTTCATCTGTTCTATAGCAACCACAAATTCATTAGAAGATGTCATCTGTGTATTCAGCTTAGCGCTTAGTTTCATTGCCTTCTCTCTTAACGCGTTTGCTTTCTTAGACGTATCATCAGGTTTTAAACTTTGTACAGCTGCATTAACTTTAGCCAGCTGTCTTAGAGTTCTACGCCCTTCCTCCGTGTAACTCTTAGGATTTAGCGCAACATCTTTAAAGCTCCTCATAAGGTCACTAATAGGTATGTAGTAGCCAGCACCTAACAAAGAGGCAGGCTGCTTTAGTATCACGAATGGGTTAGAACCTAACTGCTTCTTATAGATGTTACGCCTCACCTTAGACAATACTTTATCCGCCACGCCAGTCTCTCTTGCGTATACAATATTTGTCTCTGCGTCAATATGTTTTAGGAGGGTAGCTAGTTGTGCGTCCATCCCAGACTCTCTAAGCTTAGGTGTTAACTCTTTAAGCATATTCATCATAGCCAACAGCTTACCAGCATAGGACCCGTAGTGAGCGCTCAACTTCATACTACGTGTGAAAGATGTTAGCCCGTCCTCCGCTACTATAGTGGCAACAGCGTTAACGTCTCGCTCTTTAGCTACAGCGGGTATCAATGTTAGGTCCTTAAACAAGGCCGCATTAGATAGAAACGCCTTAGGGTCTGTCAAAGCTTCAGCAGTTAGTTGCATAGATTCTACGTCAGCAGATGTGCTAGCTGTGCTGTTAGCTCTCCTGAGAGCCCAATAGTTCTCCACTGGTAACGCCCCAGCGCCTACTTCAGCCCTTCCTTTGTTAAACAGCATAGTCCCTACAGTGTTTAGTATCGCGTATAGATCGTCAGCAAATGCTTTATATTTACCGCCTTCATAAGAACCTAACCAGCTCACAATTTTATCTATGTCTTCTTGAGTAAACTCAAAGTACTTGTGTCTATCTACAGAAGGGATACGCATACCACCAGACTTAACAACGTTATCGTTATTATAGATGAAAGGTTGTGTAAGCTGCCCAGCAGTGCCTGTATTCTTAGTATGGTTATATATTGTTATAGCCTCACCAATTGTAACGCTGACCTCAGTAGACCCACCTGTATTATCTTTACGTTTACCCAACGATAAAGAGGGAGTATTCTTAAACTTAGATGTAACAGATGAGATTAGTGTTGTCCTAGCTCCTATATCTGTAACTCTATTTATGTCAACGCTGTTCAACTCTAAGGACTCTTTAACCAGCTCAGTATACTTTGCTTGCCATTTAAGTAGCTCACTGTTAGCGGCGTCCAAGCCTCCATAGATAACTGACCCTACCATAGATTGCTCAGTGTCAAGCCCTGTTATAGCGTATAACAATGTCTCAAGCTTCATCGCGGACTCAACTAGCGGGGAGAGTTCGTGGTTATACTTGTCAGCAAGAAGTCTTCCTATAGAGGTGTTCTTGTTATTAATGTTATATATACTACCATCTATCTCTGATGTAGCAATAGCGATATCGTAAGATAGATCTGTAACAGGGATACTTATTTTGTTCTCTATCACAGAGTAGGTATCACTTAACAGGATAGCCATTGTTTCCAGAGTAGACGCCTCAGCCTGAGACATCTTGTTCACAGCAGTATTAACTCTAGTATATCCGGAGGGGACACCACGCGGTAGTGAGGAAACAGCGTCAAGCTCTCCCGCTTTTTTATATTGCCAGAAGCTTCTGAGATCATCGGCGGATGTCTTAGGGCTATACTTCCTTAGAAGGTCAAGCAAGCTACCAACATGTTTAGATTCCAACAAGGAATCGTATCTTCCCGCTATATATAGGGCTGTCTTAGCTGCGTCCTGCGCACCAACGGGTGTCTCTACTTCCATAGCCCAGTACCGTCTCGCTGTCTTAATAGCGTTCTGGTAGTCCTTAACTGTAGAAGCCTTAGACAGCTCATTCATTATTCTAGCGTACTTATCTGGGGATAGAGGTATAACGGATAACAGGAAGTCTAAAGAGTCTTTTATCTTTCCCTTGTCAGTAGCACCTTCTAACGCCCCAAACATTTTAGATATGTCTTCTGTCTGCTCAGCAGCCGCTTGTATCTGCTCTCTGTACAAATCATTAACAGCTGTTGTTATATGACTGTCTAGACTAGTGGCAGCAGTTGTGAACGCGCTATACGCTTGTCTAAGCCCTTGCAGATCTGATGACATCATACTGTTCTTAGCTTCTTGGTATGTTACTAATGCTTTACCGGCAAGCTCAGCTGTCTCCTCCGCTATAAATTTCTTAATGTTTTCAATAGAGTAATACCTGACATCGGCCCATCCACTAGTGTATCCATCTTTGAAGTTATTAATCTCATTAAAATATGGAGACAAGTTCATAGGCTTTGTAACAGAAAGAAGCTGCTTACTATCCGTAACCATTACAGTATTATATTGAGGGTCAGTTACAAGGTCATACTCATGCGCAACAGCTATCTCTTTTATAATAGCTGATACCTCAGTGGCTGGGGAGGATAACTCTTTCTGAGCTTTCTTTAACGCATCAACAATAGAGGCCATAGTTGTTTTATTTAGTAACGTAGCGGCGAGTTTATCTTTATACGCGGTAACATTATTACGCCCTGTGATATCTTTAAGCCTTCTTATCACCTTAGCTACTTTCTCTTTGTCTAGAGCTATAACATTGTTCACTAGGCTTATAGAGTTCTTAGCATCCACAGCGAAAAAGCTTACAGTGTTTAGAGGTGTCCTAATATTCTGACGAACATAATCACTGACAAGATTATACTGCTCCTCAGGTGTTAACTCCCCTAACTTCCTGTCACCTAGTACCTCACTGAATACATCAGCAAGAGCTTTCATCTGCTCTTTATCTTTTAGCAATGCACGAGTTACTCTATCCTGCTCCTCACTAACATCTGTCTTCAGAGGGGGCTCTGTTGTAATAGTCAACGCCCCTCTTAGAATAGACATAGGTTGTAACTTACTCCAGAATAGCAGAGGCTTACCGTCTTTATCTCTCAATGTGTTAGGCCCCGCCATCTCATCCAGGAGTTTACCCTTGTCCCCTAAGAGTTCCGCAGCAGCTTGTATAGCAGATGTGTTAAGATTATTATCATCTATATATTTTTCCTTCGCCTTCTGTAACTCTTCTTTAGCTTTCTTGCGTGTAGTAGTTTTATCTGCGTGAGAAGACAACGCGGCGTTAAGATCTGATGAGCTCTCAATAGATGTTAGTACCCTTGCCATATCAGGGGATTTACCAGCTACATCTGCTACGGTATGCTTAGCTTCTGTGCTATTATTGACTCTCTCAACAATGTCCTTTGACATGTCCTCTAATGCACCCGTATACACAAAGAGCTCTCTTACTTCTGGGGTGCTTCTAAGTAGAACAGGTGTGATACTAAGCAGGTCTGTGTAGAAGTACTCCTCAAACGCATCCGTTATTGTAGAGGGTAGGTTACCTGTTAGGATATCCTCATTTGATACCTCTTGGTCAGCCATTGCGTGGGTAGCAGCCATAGCCTCGTTAACGAAACGGGCTCTTTCATCAGGTGTCAACAGCTCATAGAACCCCCAGCTACTTAGATACTTAGGAAGATTTTCTATATCCATAATATTATTAACCACAATAGTATTGTCAGAAGTGTAATAACCTGAAGGGCGATCCGTGTACTTTGTGTCTATTATAACAGTAGGGATACTTACTGATTTAGGTAGTGTTGTAAAGAATTTAGTTATGCTCGCTACTGTCTCACCAAGTCTCTTGTCTGCTTTAAGAAAGTCCCCAACTTTAATATCAGCTGAACCCTCTCCTGCTTTGGTCTTATAGGTAAGGAATCTATCAAGTGCATCAACTAGAAATCTTCTACGCCTATCCCCGCTCTTAAGGAGCCTATCGCGTAGTACACGTAAATCTCCAATAGATAAGTACGCGCTATTACGAACTTCCCGAGGGAGTGCCCTAAACGCTTGCCTGCCTATAGATGTTTTAAGGTCATCAATTGATATCCTATTTGAAGGTGTTAACAATTTCTCATTTGTTTTATCCTCTATCAACGGGGTACGTACTTCACGAGTGTCAAGAGTTGCCTGGAATATATCAGATAACCACGCGTCCATATTTTCATCGGGGTTAAATTTCTTAACATCTTCTCCTAGAATACCAGCTAGTTTATCCCATAATCTTCTAAGCTCTCTGTACAATTTAGTGAAGAAGCGCCCTAATACAGTCCTCCGCTCAGTACGATTTAATAGGGTATCGCGCATACGAGCTTGTATAAACTCTCTAAAAGATAACAGGTGTTGAACATCCAGGATATCGGTAGCAGCTGTACTATCTTCCCCCTTCAGACTCTTCTTATAATCCTCTAGTAGTTCCCGCTTAACATCTACACTGGCATCGTTAAGATAGTTATCCACGAACAGTCCTGCTATATTAGTAGCAAAGTTTAGATATGGGTTTTCCCCTTGATGATTTACAACAATTAGATGGAGACCACCACTGTCATCGGTGAGTACCTCTTCAGCCCCTGTAGCAGCGGAAAGAAGGGAGGTCCACTTTGTACCTATTCCTTGTTTTTTAAGATTGGTAAGATTACCTCCGAGGTCTAGAATGTCAGCAGTTGTTACTACAAGTAACTCGTCGTTAGGGAGGTACTCTTCCATAACCACCTGAGCTGCTTTAACAATTTCATCAGGAACTAAAGATGTAGAAGACACCTGCTCTTCCTGCACCACCCCTCGTTGCTTAAGCCTTTCCCCCATAGCCTCTGTACTACGCTGAGGCACCTTTATCTTCCCGGAAGCTTCCGCATTTTTAAGCTTGTCCCTGTATGCTATGATGACATCACGAGGACTACTGCTATCAGCTGCCTTAGATAAAACTCTGCGTAATGTGTTAGACCCTTTAGTAGAATCCTTTAACTTAGTTAAGGTGTTAACAAAGGTAGCTCTGTCAGATATTGGTTCGCGCAATACCTTGTCTAATAGATCCCTATCTTCTACAAGTTTACCAGGTTTTCTATAGGTTTCGGCTCTTACTCCTTGCCTATATGCATCTTCGTCTGTCTCGTCTATATCGAAAAAGTCGTATATCTTATTCTTCTCTTCCCCAGATATTCCTTTGTCATCAACATAGTCTACAACTGTCTCAACTGTCTCAAGATGGGAAAGAGGTTTCTGCTTAACCTCCCCATCACTAGCAACTTCTGTTGTTGTTTGGGAGTTCACAAGGGATATAGCATCCGTTAACTCTTTAGATACAGAAGCAGTAGGGGCTGAAGGAAGATCCACAGCTGACTGTGTAGGCCTAGGCTGAGTAGCTCTCTCAGAAGGGACGTCCTCCCCTATAGATCTTAAAAAGTTCTCTCGTGGCTTTATCTTTAGAGTAGTTTCTCGCAGACCTTTCTTAGCGTTCCTAAGCTGTCTACGCTCGGCCGTGTCTTTTGTTCCTTCTAGGCTCGCAATAGTTTCTTCAAGTGCAGCACGCTCATCAGCTAAGACAGCTAGTTCATCAGTCATAGATGTTTTAGCATCAGATACTTTCCCTTCATACTCAGACGTAAGAGCGTTAATCTCTTCTAGCTTCCCCGCCATATTAACGTATGTATCGGCTGTAGCAGTTTTACCACGCACTTCCTTTTTCAGCTGCCCGTAATCTTTAACAGCTTGTCTTATCTTGTCTCTAAGCCTAACTAGTTGTATGACAGGTTCACTCTTTATACGGGCTGACACTTTAGTAGTTGCTGTTGTTGGGAGCTTATCTGTAGTAACCCAAGATAAATCCGCCATAGTGCCTACTACTTTGTCATGTGCTTTTAAGCTGTCCTTGTATTGTGGCTCTAACTTCTCAAAGACAGTTGTTAACTTATTAAGCTGGTTAGATAACGTAATCTTTTCAGAGCTGCTTGTATCTTCCTTCTTTAATTTCTCAGCTGTCTCGTCAATATTCTTGGACAAGGATTTAAGTCTACTATGTTGCCGCTTTATAGTCTGCTTGAGTTGTGTTGCTACAGAGTTAAGAGTAGACATTGTATTATTTATTAACACAAGAGCCTCATTCATAGCCCCCCTATCCGCATCAGCTCCTTTAGCTAACTCACTATCAAAGACTTCTTTAGCCTTGTCTAACTCTTGTCTCTTATTGTCCACTGTTTCACGTATACCATCTTCTACCGCTTTCAATGTAGAATCCTCCACAGCAGCTTCCGCTTTGTTTGCCGCCTCTTCCGCTGTTTCCTCTACAACCACCTCTGCATCTGTTACCGTGTTATCCTTGTCCACAGCAGTTGCTGTTTCCTGTACACGGCTAGCTATACTTAAAGCATTCTTAGCTAAATCGGAAGCCTCTTTCAGGGAATCGTCAGACTCCACCTCTGCTTGTACTGGCTCCTCTACTGCTTGTTGTGTTTCAGCTTCCCGCGCTGCCACATCTTCAGCAGCTTGTTTAGCTGCTTGTGCCTGTACGGCGTGTGTCTCCTCATACGCTGTGGTTGGTTGTGCTATCTCTTCCTGTCTAGCAGCTTCTAAGTCTACTAGTAAGGCTTCCTCCTCAGTGGGGGTTAGATCTGCCACAGGTGCTTCTGGTGTTTGTGTTGGTTGGGCTTCTTCAACGGATGTTTGAGCTGGTTGTGCCTTAGAAGTAGCCGCATCTCTAATCTTCCCGCCAAGATGTAGCCCTGTTTGTAGCGCCCCAAATGAGAATAGACTTCCTACGAAACTTTCCCCACCAGCTTTAGCAGCTTCTATGGCTCTAGCAAGGGTGCCATGTGTAACAGGGTTCCCGTCTTTATCAAGTACAACACGTCCATCAGATGTAACCACTGGTTGATCACTAGAAGCTAGGGATGCTTGTACGGCCCCCTCTAATAGAAAGTCTTGAGCTGCTTCTTCGCCTGATTCTTTTAAAACGTTTTTAACTCTTTCAGGCGTTTTCTCTACAACAGTTTTAGCGCCCTCTTTAATTTTCTGTAGTACAGTATTTTTAACAGCCTCTTCAGCTGTCTCCTCTACCGCACCCTCCACAGCTTTCTTTCCTACAGCGGAAGGTTTAAGCTGTTTAAATTGTAGACGTTCTACTACAGCATACAGAGGAGCGGATAGTCCAGCATATAAAGCGGCATCCTCTTTAGACGCTCCCCTTTTTCTTGCTTCTTTATAAACAAATCCACGCCCTTGATCAGCAGTCATAGAGTAACTTGCTAAAGGCCCTACGAAAGGGATAGCACCAGCGGCAGCTCTTTTACCCATATACACTGGGAGACCTACTGTACCTTCAGCAATACCTCTAGCAAAGTTAAGTAGTGGGCCTCTATCTTTAGTTCCCTTAGCTTTATGCTCCTCAACAGCTTGGTTAATGGCTGACAACTTATCAGCTGTCTCATAGTCCCCCGCCCCAGCTGCTCTACCTATTGACTGCTCCAAGTTGTCAGACAGGTTAGCATAGTCTAAGGAGTTAATAATAAATGTTAATGATTTATCTAATATATTCTTGTCATCAGCTGCTCTCTTATCCATACGCTGTGCTGCCCTAGTGTAGTCACGCACTAATTCGTCCATAGGATATATATCAGCTTGCTCTTTATAGAACTCCTCATACGCTTGGGACTTGGCCCCCTCCGCTTGGCTTTCACCTCTGTACTTGGTTACAAGAGCTTTCCGTTTTTCTGGGTCGCTTACCTTGTCAACACCTTCTTTGTTAGCAACATG
>Ga0256827_10001792_pt1 | contig 13851 bp, 17 predicted proteins | sample CV84metaG_FD_185977 | JGI IMG/M metagenome (GOLD analysis project Ga0256827, IMG submission 185977) | Hydrothermal vent microbial communities from East Pacific Rise, Pacific Ocean - CV84 | ecosystem: Environmental > Aquatic > Marine > Hydrothermal vents | place: Pacific Ocean: East Pacific Rise... | reverse complement strand
CCTTAATTCAAAAACACCCTTTAAAGATTGCAAGGGATTTTGGTCTAGCTTTTTCTACCGTATACAACTACATCAATCGTTATGATTTAAAACATTTGGTTCGGAAGACTTTTAAAGCGGAAGAAGAAATAAATGAATTCGTTAAAAATTTAGGATTTGAAACAGAAACAAATAATCGTTCAATTTTGAATGGAAAAGAAATAGATATTTTTGTACCTGGTAAGAATTTTGCTATCGAACATGATGGATTATTCTGGCACTCGGTTTACCATGGAAAAGATGAAAATTACCATTTGTCAAAAACTGAAATTGCTAGAGACAAAGGGATAGAATTATTTCATGTGTTTGAACGAGAATGGATGGAGAAACAAGAAATAGTTAAATCCATGATTTCTTCAAAATTAGGTATATTTGAAAACAAGAAGGAAACGGAATTTAAAATAGAAATGATTACTGATGAAGAAGTCGAATTGTTTTTAAATAATAACTCTTTAAGATTGAGAAATGAAAAAGAAAAATATCATTTAGCTATTCTTACAGATGAAAAAATTCGTACAGTCCTTTCATTTTTAAAAAACAATGATGAGATAGAAATCATTGATTTTTGCTCAGAACTATTTTTAAATTCTTTTAAGCAAGAAGAAAGTCTTTTTAATTTTCTTTTGAAGGAGTTCAGACCTGAATTAGTTAGAATTCGAATTGACAGAAGATACCCCGATTCAAATAAATATGAGCAATTAGGTTTTGTTGAAGAAGGTTTCATTCCTCCAAAAAGATTACAATTTGGTTCTGATGACAGAACAATGATTTGGGATTGTGGGGAACTTATTTTCGAATGGAGAAAAAAATGACGCTTAAAGATTTGATGGAAATGCCTCAAATTTCCTATTTTAATTATTCATATGATGAAAAAATACAGAAAATTCTGAAGAAAATGAAAATAGAAGAATAGTGTATTAAATTTTTAAAGTTCAATGATGCATGCTTCCATCATTTGTTTTGAAGGGATGAGGATTGTATCTTTACCTTCAATGGTTTTAGTGTGATTTAACTCTTCTTTAAAGTGTTTTCTTAATTTAGTATTTTTCTTGAATGCTAATCGAATTAATTTGAAATATATTTTTTCCATGATTTCATTTCTATAAGCTATTTTAATCCCTTTTCCTACGGAATATTTTTTAAGTTCTAAATAATCAAGTAAAATTTTGAAGACGGTAGAGTACACTTTCAATGATGCTTTAGAAGCTTCGTGAAGTAATTCGTTCGTAACCTCAGCACCATTAAAAAAATGAATTTCACAACATCCATCACGTATGAAACAATAGCAACCGTAGATAGTGTTTTGGATTTTAAAAGTAAGCTTTTAAGTTTGTGAATGATTTGACATTCTTTTTTACGGATTGACGAACAACCTCACTAGGTTCATAGTGTATGTTCCTAGTATCTAGGACTTCCATCAGATCAGTAATAGTCATTTTAAACCCTTTAGATTTATTTATTTGATTTTTGAGAATAAATAGAAGTAAAAAGGTGAAATTGATGGAAGAAATTGAAAAAGAATTTAAAGATTTAACGCAAAACCAACAAGAAGAAGCTATTGAATGGTTTATTAAATATCAAGCTGAGACATATGTACAAGACATTGCGTGGTATGACTTTATTTGGGAAGATTTTGTTGTAAATGCAAAAGAAAAACATTTGGATGTTGACAGTGACAGTTTATCATTCGACCTAGATAGAAATCAATTGGAATTTAATGGGAATGTTGATGAAGACCATATGTTAGAAAACGCATCTCCAAGATTACAAACATACATAGATAATGAATGGATTTATGATATTAATACTACTTTCAATGATACTGAATTGGAAAGAGATTATAATTCAGATGATGTAGAAGATGAGTTGAGAAATGAGCTATTTGATTATCCTCAATTAGAAGGAGACACTTATAAAATAGAAACTGCTAATGTCATGGTTTCTCAAGTTAAATCAGTTGTGAGTAAGTATGGATTGGACGAGAGTGATTTCTCAGAAATTCTAGGTAAAATTTCGTCATCAGAATTATTTTTTCAAACTGCAGTAGAAGTTACAGAAGACACTATGGATGATTTAATAAATGAATGTGGCTCGACGATATATGATTCTTTTGATGATGAGGTTCTTGCAGTTCAAGAACCAGTTGAAGAGGTTTTAGAAGAATTATCCGACAAATTGAAAGAAGATTTACAAGGCTCTTATGATTATTACTTTACTGAAGAATTCGCTAAGCAAGAATTAGCTGATATGGATTTTACTATTTTAGTTGATGAAGATGGGACTGAAGAGTTAGAATTGGATAGAAGCTCCTCTTACTATTGATTTTTGAAATGGGGGTTTTAACCCCTATTTCTTATTTTTTAGTGTATTCTACCATTATTTTCACGTTTTTAAAAACTGTTTTTAAATTCGTAGATATAATAAATGATAAATTATTTTTAGTTATGTTATAACGAAGTTGATTACTTTTCCCCCAATTGAATGAGTATGGGATGATACCACACCATTTAACATCTGTTTGTTCGTCCATAATATCATCTAAACCAAAGTCTATATTATGCCATTTATTAATATTATTAGCATATTTACTTAAATCACCTAAATACACTATTTTCCTAAACACAGGTTTACCCATCCAAGTTTTATTAGTTAAAGTCTCAACAGTTGAGTATTTATCCACGTAGAATGGAGTTCTATTACCCATTGTATCTTCATAACTTCCTTCTTTGAATTCTCTTGTTTCGATGTTCAATGCACCATCTTTAAATACACAGAATTCGACAGTTTGTTTATGAACATAATCATGACCATCTGGCGAACTAGGTCTATTATCAACAACACCTAAATATCTACTTCTCCAACCTGAATCATAATCTTCGATTGTGTAATCTGCAAAGTTACCAGTATAAACTGCTGTATCTTCACCAGAACCACCTGTAATTATATCATTACCAGAACCACCAACCATTACATCATTTCCTCTTCCACCATCAATATAATCGTGTCCGCCTTTACCGAAAAGAGTATCGTCTCCCTCTTCTCCCCAGATTTTTTCATTCTCAGCTCCACCAAGAACTACATCATCTCCAAGACCTGCTTCGATTACATTACCATCGCCGATTCTACCACCATTTTTAATACCATCATCTCTTCCATGAATTACATCATCGAAATTAGTACCTTCTGTTTTGTTGCTATTTGCTGTTACCTCTGCCATTTTTAATTCCTTTGTTAATTTTTTCTATCAATCTTATTTAGTACAGAAATAAAAAATTTAGATTTTTAAAAAATGTAAAATAACTATAAAGGATATGAATGAATTACTATACTGGAATAGGATCTAGAGAAATTCCTCCTGAAATTAAAAATTTAATGAAAGAGATAGCTACTCGATTAAGGGAGTTAGGTTATATTTTGAGGAGTGGAGGAGCAGATGGTTCTGATACAGCTTTTGAACTAGGTGCTAAAAAACGAAAAGAAATCTATCTTCCTTGGAAAGGGTTTAACAACCGAAAAAGTAAACGCTTCGAAATTTCAAATGATGCTTTGGAATTAGCAGAAACCCTTCATCCAGGATGGAATTATTTGAAATCTCCAGCAAGAAAATTAATGGCTCGTAATTGCTATCAGATTCTTGGAGAAGATTTAAAAACTAAATCTGATTTTGTTGTTTGTTGGACGAAAGATGGTTGCGAAAGTCATTCTCAAAGATCTTCAAAAACTGGTGGTACAGGACAAGCAATTTCTTTAGCAAGTAAAAATAAAATAAATGTTTTTAATCTTTTTAACGAAAAGTCAAAAGATAACTTTCTTGGACTTTTAGATGATATGGAAAAACTACAAAATTTGGAGGAAAAAGAATGCCGAACAGAAAACAAAGCGGATTAAAAGGGTGTGTGCATTTACATATGAAAGATGGTAAGATTACGAATGTTTTTTCACATATAGATAATCTTCCTGAAAACGGGATAGTTCATTTACTTCCTGAAAAGCACTATACGGAGGAAGGTTTTTAGAAAGTCATCCTTTTGACAAAGATGAATGTTTAGTTCCTGATGACCAAAAGATTTATGATTTACAAGGACTTTCAATAGTTATGAAAGATGATGAATTAATGGTGGATCGAATAGTCGATCTTGAAAAAGATTACCAAGAAATGTAAAATAAGTTAAAAGGAAATTGATGAAAAAGATTGTAATTTTATATAGTGGTGGGTTGGATTCATTCATTATGAAAGAGTTAGCTAAATCAAAAGGGTATGAAGTTAAATTACTTCATTATGACATAGGTCAGGGTTATTCTGAAAAAGAACTTAAAGCTATTAAAGATTCAGGAGAAGATGTAGAAATTCGTACTGTTGATTGGCTAAAACCTAATGAAGAATTATCAGGAAAACAAGAAAACAATAGTGGTAATATCTTTATACCTGGACGGAATATGGTTTTGGCAAGTTTAGCAGCATCTGCTTTCTTACCTGATGAAGTTTGGATGGGTGGATTAAAGGGAGAAGATCACGACAAAGCAACAGACAAAAATAAAAAATTTATAGATAAAACAAATGAGTTATGGTCATATGTTTATTCGCCCTTTGACACAGTACCTAAATTAGTCTTTCCATTGGTTGAACAGAATTGGGGTAAATTCGAAGCAGTAAAATGGCTTTATGAAGAAGCTAAAATTTCTAAAGATGAAATCTTAAAAACATCAAGTTGTTTATCAGATAGTTCAAGTAAGAATTGCGGTCATTGTGTGGTTTGCTGTAGAAGAAAATACATTTTTAAACAGTTAGGTTTTGAGGAAGAATACGAAAATGATCCTTTGACAGGAATTGATAATTTAAAAATGTTGACTGAGATGATTGCAACTGACCATCTTGAAGATAGTGAAATTCATTATGATCATTGGAGAAGAAATGAAATACTTCCTGGATTAAAAATTGAGTTTGGTACTGATGATTTAGGAAGTATCAAAAATGATTTACAACGAAGATTAAATGAATTGGAAAAAAGTTAATGAAAGTTTTAGTCATTGGTTATCGATCAGGAATAGGACGGGCAATTTTCGATTCATATAAAATTGATGAAGTTCAAGGAGTTTCTAAGTCTACGGGATTTGATTTGGATAATTCAAAAACACACAATATAGATTATTCCGAATTCGACACTGTAATCCTAAATGCTTATTCTGGATTTACTTCTCAATTAAAAACTCTTTATGAAATCATTGATGAAATTACTTCTAGGACTCATGTAATAGTAATTGGAAGTACATCGACTTTTAAAACTGAGCCAACTGATTTGTATTGGTCTAAGTACTCTGTTGAAAAAGCAGCTATTTTTAAAGCGGTTACAGATTTAAACACGATGGGATACAATGTTTCTTGTGTAAGTCCAGGAACTGTTGATACTAGTAGGAATGCTTTGAAACAATGTCCTAAGTTATCGAAAGATACGATAGTAAATGAAGTGAGAAGAATATCAGATTGTTTTAGAGAAGGAACATTGATCGAACATTCTGTAATTCGTACTACTAAGGTTTGGATTAAGAAATGATATTTTCGGTGGATTTAGACAGTACTCTTAATAATGTTATTTACGCTTGGATTGATTACATCAATGAAAGAGAAGAAAATAAAATTTCTATCTCGGACATTAAAACCTTTGATGAACCGATTTTATTAAAATACTCTGATTTCTTGAAACAAGAAGAATTGTATCGAAGTATTTTAAAACCTTTAGACGGTGCAAAAGATTTTATTGAAAATCTTTTAAAAATAGGTACAGTTCAAATAGTTAGTATAACACCTATTCAAGAAGAAACTAAAAGATCCTTTGTAAAGAAATATTTTAATTTAGACAATGATTCATTATCTTTGATTATGGTCAAAGAAGATAAATTACCTTATTTAAAAGATACTATTTTAATCGATGATAAACTCCAAAATGTAATCGATCACAATAATTATAATAATGGTGTAGGGATTGTTTTTAATAATGATGAATATTTGTATAATTGTACCGATGACTATTTCTCGGGGGATTTTGTTTCAATTTTAAAATATGTGAAAGAGAACTATGGTTAATGGAATTGAATTTGAATACGTTAGTGGTGGTCTTAAAGGTTACATGAAACTTAATAATTCTGATAAAGGATTAGAAAAGTTTAACCATGAAGATTTTGGACAAATATGTTATTTTGTCAAATCCAAATTAAAGGGTCTCTTTACTTGGAGCACTTTATACACCTCACTGAGAAAACCCAATGGTCTTTAGCCATTGGGATGAATCAGTAATTTATAGAATTTTACCAAGATTAACCTTAATTTTACATTAAATTTTTGTAAAATAATACATAATGAGAAAGGAGTTCGAATGAAATTGCATCGTAATTACAAATACAGAATGTCACCTGATGCAAAAGAATCAGATCTTCTTAATCATTATTTTTTCGCAGTAAATCAAGCTTGGAACTTCGCTTTGAGTTTAAAAATCAAGGACCTTAAGGATAATTCTTCTCTGCCAGAGGCAGATAGGAAATACAAAAAGTTCAAAGATATTTACTCTCTTGTAAAAGAACATCTTCAAGAAAGAAAAATCAAATACAATTCAGGTGTAGTTCAAGATGAACTAAGAAAATTAGAAGACACCTTTAAGAAATTTCACAGTAAACAATGTGGATTTCCTAAATTCAAAGATTCTTCACAAACCCAGCAATCGATCATCGTCAGAAATCAAGCTACTTCTTGGGAAGATGGAAAATTAAAGATATTCAGAAAGAAAATCAAAACAAAATTTCACAGAAATCAACCAGAAGAATCAAAATTTACTGGTGGAATTGTCAAAAGAGAATCAGATGGAAAATTCTATTTCATTGCGAATTTCACAATCGAAGATGAAACATCATATCCAAAATCAGGAATCGAATGTGCTTTGGATTTGAATGTGGAAAATATAGCTATTTCTTGTACCTCTGGTACAAGAAGATTAATTCGATTGGAGGATTTTTCAAAAAGTAAATATTCTAAGAACTTTAAGAAGCTACAACAAAAGCTTTCTAAAAGATACAAAGAAAAGAACTTCTCTAAAAATACTAAGAAGTTGCAAAAGAAATCGAATCGAATTTACAAGAAAATCAAAAACAAAAAAGAGGATTTTTTTCACAAGCTCAGTCATGAGCTAACTAATCAATATGACAGAATCACAATTGAAGATCTGAATATCAAAAAGATGAAGGAGTCCAAATCGACTCGTTTGAATCGTCTGATTTCAGACATCAGTTGGGGTTCGTTGATCCAAAAAATCAAATACAAACAAGAGCAAAAGAACAAATTGATTAGAGAAATTAATCCTGCTTTCAGCAGTCAAAGATGCTTCAAATGTGGTTTCATCAGTAAAAACAACAGGAAATCGCAGAGCGATTTCAAATGTGAGAACTGTAAGTACACAGAAAATGCAGACCTGAATGCTTCGGATAATCTCCTAGATTATGATAATTGGTCTCTGGAACAGACGACCTTGATTTCCACTTGGAATCAGAATCTTTGTAGCTAGGCGAAGCCTAGCTCTTAGAAGCCCAGTTGTCTTTAGCAGCTGGGTAGTTCACTTAATGCTTATCAAGAAGTTAATGCTGCTAAAGAATTGTATCAAAATCGATTAGGTCACAAAAATCTTTATTCGGATTCGGGTGGTCTTCAAGCTACTAGAAGAAATATTATTATTGATGATGAATTTAAAAACAAGATTTATGAAACTCAAGCGAAGTATTCGGATTTCGCAATGACTTTTGATGAAATGCCCCTAAAGCTTATTGAAGTAAATAAGACTGGTGATAGAGTTGGTGCATTAGATAGAGTTTACATCAAGGAATTAATTAAGCCTACTGCCGAATTGTCAGCTAAACATATCAGAAATCAAAATAAAGTTTTTGAAGATTTAGGTTCAAGTACAGGAATTTTGCCTATTTTACATGGTTACAGTCCTTTGCATAAACATAAAAAAGGTAGAAACGACAATACCTATGTAGAATATGCAAAATACTTATTTGATGGATTAGAAGATTTTAATAATGTGAATGGGTTGTCGATAGCTTCTTTAACGGCTCACGCTGATAATAGAGTAGGAATTTTAAAGGTTCTTGATTTTGTTCCAAGAATTTTAGCTTCGAACGAAATCAACTCTAAGTTCTTAAAGCATGTTCATTTACTTGGTTTAGCATCTCCTCAAAGATTACTACCTATCATCAGTCTAGTTAAATCTGGGATGATTGACTCTAGAGTCCAGAAAATATCTTTTGATAGTACCGCTATTCTAAAAGCTTATGCTTATGGAAGAGTTTACAAAAGTTATGATGAATTTAAGAAACCTAATGATTCTGAATTTAAAAATTTCAAACCTGAATTGAGCACTAAATCATTTGAAGATCCTTCTGCGAAGAATGTCAAACAATTTTACCAACAAGTCCACAAACTCTTTAATGATTATGAAGGTTATCTTTTTAATGAAAAAGATGAATTTGGTTTAGAGGGTTGGGAAAGTTTAGCGAAGCATTCACAAAATGATGGTTCGAGATCATCTCCTAGAGAATTATTCAAAAAAGCAAAAGAGAGAGGAAGTATAGAATTTGAGAAGAAACATCTTCAACAAGTCAGATTATCACAGATGTACAATACGTTTATTTACTTAGACACTCTCGAAAAATATATTTTAGGTGACCTTTCTATTCAGGATATAGTGTATTACAACAATGACATCTTATCCATTTATCTTGATATTGAGAATAATATTAAAGATATTGAAAGCCTACAAGATGTTGTTGAAAAACATTCTTCAAAACTGAGAGTTGTTACCGACCACTCTACAACAACAATTAAAGAATATGAAACTATGTTAGAGGAAACAACAAAAATAGCACACGAAGGTAATCAACACTCTAATCAATTATTTGATGTACCACCCACACCATTGAGAATGATTGAAAAAGATAAACGAAAAAATAAGGATGAATGTTTCAATTCACAAATACAAAAAACCTCTATATTATTTTAAAAAATGTAAAATAATAATAAAAATGTGGTTTATTCAAATAAAAAACAGCTTGAATTTAACTGTTTAAAAAGGACATGAATGATTGATAGACAAAGTAAACCAAAACTAATAAATGGTATAGAATTGATTTATTCGAGTGGTAGTTTAATACCCTTTTTTAAATTAAAACATAAAGACCCCAATATTACCAAAGAAAATTTTGATGATTTTGTAATGATGTTCGATTTTATGAAAAGTCACCTTAAAGGGTATTTTACTATGAGTACTCTTTATAATGCATATCAAGAAAAGAAAGATGGTGAATTTTTAACGAATAATAATAGATTAGGGCATGAGATTATTTTATCTGATTCTGGTGGATTGCAACAAGCTCGAAGAGGTGAAAAGTTCTCCGATGAAACTAAAAGAGAAATTTACATAAATCAAGCATTACATTCAGATCTTGCAATGACTTTTGATGAGATGCCTTTCAAACCTATTGAAGCGAATAAACAAACGGGTGTTAATTTAATGGCATCACGATGTTATATTAGAGAGATGATTGAACCTTCTGCAAAAATGTCGGCGAATGAAATACGAAAACAGATAGAAGTTTTTAACTCTCTTGATAATCCTAGGGCAAAGATAGCACCTATCATACATGGATTTAGATCAAATCCAGAATATTTTAGAGGATTTGGAGATAATACTTATGTAGATTATGCAAAACATTTATTAGATAATATTGATTCTTCATCAGAGCATATAGGTGGAATCTCTTTAGCTAGTATGACTGTTGCTGCGGATAATCGTATAGGTATTTTAAAATCATTACAGTATATTCCAAGCACCTTATGGGATAAGGATATTCCTGATAATTGCTTGGAACATGTTCATTTGCTTGGATTGGCATCCCCTCAAAGATTGATGGTTATTTTATCATTGGTCAAAACAAATTTAATTGATCCAAGAGTCAAAAGGATTTCATTTGATAGCACTGCTTTAACTAAATCATACACTGTTGGTAGAGTTCATAAAAATAGAAGTGAATGGAAAGATCCTAGAAATATGAGACCTGAATTAACTCTTAAAGATTATAAAGACCCATCAGCTAAAAATGTTCGTCAATATTTTCAAGAAGTACATAAGTATTTTAAATCTTATTCAGGTTATCTTTTTGATTCATGGGAAGACCTAGCCAATCATTCTCCCAACAATGGGGTGAAATTAAAAACCCAAGAACAAATAGAAAAAAATGGTGGAATTGGTTCTGATTGGCATAAAAAATATTTGCAACATATCAGAATTTGTACTTTGTATGGTACATGGATTTATTTGGAAACCATGGAGGATTACCTTGATGGTAAAAGAGATTCAAGAGATTTCCCTTATGGTTCAGACCTAACTTCCATTTATCATAGTATTGAAAATGATATAACAGATACTCAATCTTTACACGATGTGGTTGAAATGCATTATGCTAAAGTTAAAGATAATATGGATTTTGCTGTTGATACAATTAAACAGTATGAACAAGTATTAAAGGATATTTCGGATAAAGAGGAAAAAGGTATTCAAGAATTAGATATTTTATTTGAAGACGCTAATAAATTACATGAAGCTCATGCAGAGCAAAAACAGTTCGCTCAGCAAAAAGTCGATAATCATAATTTCATGAGAAGAAGTAAAAAAAAACATACGGACGAGCATTTGATGGCTAAAGACATAACAGAAAGTTTGTTTTAAGAAAAAATACGGTATAATTAAAACATAAGAAATTAAAGGATAATATATGGAATTAAGTAATTCAGTAAAAAAACGATTTTTAAAAGATTGGTCGATACCATTTCAAGTGGTGCAAGAACCATTTTGGAATTATGCGATTGATGAAATCAATCTTGTTTATGATACTAAATCAAATGTTCAATTACTTGAAGAGACGATAAAAAAACTAGGAACTGAAGAAGAATTCTTTTCCGAAGGACATAGAATAAAATACGATCTTATAAATTCTATCAAATCGACAAAGACTTATCAAAAGTTAGGTCAAGATAAGCTGAATGATTATAAAATTCAAAACAAAGTAAAACAACAAAATATTTACACAGTAGATAATACAAATAAAACCTTTATTTCATTGGATTTGAAAAAAGCCAACTTTAATGTTTTTAAGTATTATAATCCTGAATTAGTACTTAATTTTGAAACTTATGAAGATTTAATCGGTTCAGTAACCGATTTAGAATATTTTAAAGGATCTAAATATCTCCGACAAGTAATTTTTGGAAACCTTCTCCCCAAGAAACAACAATTATTACAAAAATTTGTAATAGGAAAATTGGTGGAATTTTTGTCAAATGAGATGAACATACAAATTGAAGATATTTTATCATCATCTTCAGATGAGGTTGTGTTTGTTGTTGGTGAAAATGATGCTGAACAAATAGTTCAAAGTATTAAAAATAAACTACACCAAATAGAAGATGTAAAAGAGTTTGCATCTTGGGTGCATGTTGAAACTTTCAAATTGGTTCAGGTTGAAAATAAACCATATTTTGTAAAAGAGTTTCCTTCTGACAAAGTAGAGTTCAAAGGGATTCCATCATTCTTGTTTATGCAAGTATATAAAAAATATTTTAATAAAGAAGAAATTGACTTAGATAGAGTATTTTATCATGAAGGTTTTTTAGCAAGATTTGAACAAGGTGTTTTTGATGATGTTTAATCGGTCTGGAAACTTCCCGATTAAAAACAAATACTGGGAGTTAGAAATATCTAATATCTATGAATGGTCATATTTTAATTTTCAAATAAAATGGACTAGGAAATGTGACCATGCGGGATTTTCGATTTTAATAGAGATCTATAAATTCTTCTTTGATTTTAAAATATATGATATTCGCCATTGGAACTATGAGAAAGATAGATATGAAGGAGATGAAGATTGAAAAAAAATAAATTAGATAATTTGGTAATCAGTTGCGTCGTATCAGGTATTCCTGGATACTTCAAATTACGAAGCAAACATGACCATCTATTTAAACTAACCGGTGAAGAATTAAAAATGTCTTTGGATTATATTATTGATAAACTCAATGGGAAAGTAATCTTAACAGGATTATTTAATGCTTATACTGAAGAGGTCATGGCAAAAAGAGCAACAGAAACACCCGAAATCAATTTACCTTTTACAGAGATTTTTGATAAAGGTGTTTATGGTGATTCTGGTGGTCTTCAGATGGTAACTTTGGGTAAAGGTACGGTTGAAAAAGAAGATAGATTAAAGATTTATACAACACAAGCAAAATATGCGGATTATGCTTTTTCTTTTGATGAAATTCCTGCTCAAGTAGTGGATGATAAAAGATATTATCTGCCCGATTTAGTTGAACGAAAAGCTAAAGAGAGTGGAGATAATCTTAAAGAACAATTAGATTTTTTTGAAGAGTATGGCACAGATTGTAAGGTTGTTCCTATTGTACAAGGATGGGGTGTCGAAGATACGGATAAGTTTGCAGAAGGATTATTCAAACCATTAACAAAAGAGCAAAGGGATAATTTAAGTTTATTCGCAACAGGTTTTCCCAATTCAAGCATACATGGTGGCGTACAACGAATATTCGACCTTTACCAATGTAAACATATTCCTAAAAACGCAAAGAAACATTTCCATGCTTTAGGTGTAACCGGTTTAAAAAGACTGATACCTATGTTACAGATGATAAAATTAGGATTTGCTCCTGAAATTGAGCAATTGAGTTTTGATAGTGTTTCTTTAACAATGACCTATGTTATGGGAAATGTTGTTCCATCGGCAGAAGATTTTAAACAACAAAACCCTAAAAGAAAATTAGGAACTAAACTCAATGATAATGTTCGAGATTACTATCAAGAGATTTTTGATTTTTGGAAAGATGCACCTAATTTTGATTATGTTGATGTTGATGATTTGATTGAACATTCATATTATAATACTAAAAAATTGAAAAGTGGTTTTAGGCAATATGAACATTATCTTCAAGCGGATGAAGAAGGTAAAGCTACAAAAGAAAATCAAGAATCAGCAAATTATCATTTTAGAAAAGTTCTTCGTCAGGAACAATATTTTATCCTTTATAACATATACAAATATGTTATGGTATTGGAAGAGTTTATAGATGGTAAGATAACTTTAGAACACATCTTTAAAGATAAAGATTTAAAATTTTATAAAGCACTTGAAAATGTAAAAACTATAGAAGAGTTTGAAGATTTTAGAGATTTTCTGATGAAAGAATCTGGATTTAAGGTGGAATCTATCACAGGTGATAGAGTAGTTTCAGCGGAAGAAACTACCAATATGTTATTTGGTGCTCCTGAAGTAGTGAAACCTAAAAGAAAAAAGGCACAACCAAGAGTTGCAAAAGAAGAAATTTATGAAGATGATAATTCTTCAACAGATAGTTTATTTTAGAAAGGTTACAAATGAACAAAATTAAATATTGTATTGAGTTTTATCAAACATTAGATAGAAGAATGGAAAATGGTGTTACGGTATTAATGATGTTTTTGGTACATGGGGGTATTTCGATTTATTTTTTAAATACTTTAAATTTCAAAAGTAGTGCTAATTTAGTAGAACAATTTTTATTAGCTGGTATAGCGGGAACATTTATATTGCTTCTATTATTTCTGGTGGGATTTTTGGTAACAATTGCGTGGTCTTTCTTTGGTGCTTTGAAGCAGGAAATAAAACAAACAAAAGCAGAAATGGGTGAAATCCCTCCAAAAGAAGGGAAAATAAGGTTCT
>Ga0256827_10001791_pt1 | contig 13852 bp, 13 predicted proteins | sample CV84metaG_FD_185977 | JGI IMG/M metagenome (GOLD analysis project Ga0256827, IMG submission 185977) | Hydrothermal vent microbial communities from East Pacific Rise, Pacific Ocean - CV84 | ecosystem: Environmental > Aquatic > Marine > Hydrothermal vents | place: Pacific Ocean: East Pacific Rise... | reverse complement strand
GAAAAAGATTTTGAAGCTTGTGTAAAGAAGTTTGAAAGTACTTTTATTGCTGAACTTCACGTTCAAGAGCCAGATTTAAGTTTTACTTGCGAAGCTACTGATATGCCTGCTGATGTGATGGATTCAAAAACTATGATGAATGTTATCAATGGTGTATATGGTGCTCCAAATGGTGTTATTCGTATGAGTGACGATATGGTTGGTTCTGTAGAGACTTCTACTAACTTAGCTATTGTGAAAACAAAAGGAAATAAAGTTGAAGTTGCAGCATTACTTCGTAGTTCTGTTGAGTCTGCAAAAGATGATTTAGCTGAAATGTTTGTTTCTATTTTTGAATTAGCAGGAGCAGAGGTTGTGCTTGAAGGTGCTTATCCAGGTTGGAAACCAAATCCTCAATCTAAGATTTTAGCTTCAATGCAAAAGACTTATGAAGGAATGTACGGAAAGATTCCTGAGATTAAGACTATTCACGCAGGATTAGAGTGTGGTTTATTGGGAAGTGTATATAAGAATTGGGATATGATTTCTTTCGGTCCTACAATTCGTTATCCTCATTCTCCAGATGAGAAAGTAAATATTGCTAGTGTGCAAAAATTTTGGGATTTTACTAAGGAGACTTTAAAGAGTATTCCTGTAAAATAGATGATTATACCATTGTTTAATAGCATAATAGTCTAGTAATTTTTATTAGATATTAAATTAAGCAATACAAAAATAAAGCCTGTGAGATATTATCTCATGGGCTATTTTACAATATATTAGCTAATTAGTTATGCCAAATACATCTTTAGAAAAACTGATTAATTCTCTAACAAGAGGAGAATTAAAGACATTTAGTTTATCAATAAAAAACAATAATTCTCCAGATTATTATAAACTTTTTAAACAGATAAAATCGGATAAGTATAATGCTAAGGATGATAAAACAAATGCACAAAGAAGAAAATATTTGTATGACTCCTTATTGGAGTCTTTAAATAGAAATGTTGAAAGTATAGATTCTGATATAATTAAAAAATTATTGAATACAGAAACATTATTTAAACGTCAACTTGTAAAGGAGGCATGGAAAGAAGTAAATAAAGCACATAAATTAGCTCAAAAACATGAAAGGTTTGGTATTTTAATACAGATATTAGAGTATAAAAAAAGTATTGGATTTTATTTGGATAGTTTTACTTGGCAAGACCATTTAGAGTTGTCTAAATTTGAAGAGAAAGTGTTAAACCAACAATTGATTTATCTTAAAACAAAGAATCAATATATGGAGATTCTAGGTTTAAAAAAGGAAGTAGGATATTTAGATATTAATTCTAGTAAATCATTATTTTCTAAATTTGATGTTAAAATTGCTCCAGAAGTTGTTTCTAAAAGGGCATTGTTTTACTCAAAAATGACTAAGGCTATATATCATTGGATGCTTAAAGAACATAATGATGAGTTTTTATTGACAAGGGAAATAATAGAAGAAACTGATATTAAAGTAGATACTACCGAATATTTAATAGGTAACCTTGAACATTTAACTTCTTGTGTATGTAACGCCAATTTTAATGAACTCCTTTTAACATTATCACATCTTAAAGAAAAATATTCTAAAGGTTTTTTTGGTACTAGTACTAGTATAGAGCTCAAACTGTTTTACTATGCAGCAAATTATGAGATAATGAGTTATTCATATCTAGGAGATGTTGATAAGCTAACAGCTAAACTAAGTGAAGTAGAAGAATCCATAGAATTTTGGAATAAGAATTTGTCAAAAGAGATGCTAATAGTTGTTTATACAGCTATGAAATTAGGATATTATTTAATTGGTGATAAAAAAAGATCTAGCTATTATATTAATAAAATTTTGAGTGAATCAAGCAAGGTAATTCGTATTGATGCATTTGAAGACGCTTTATTATTTAATTTAGTTTTAGCTTTTGATAAAAAGGATTTTGATTTTCAGGAAAGTACTCTTGTTAAAATTATTCGATATTTTAGAAACAATAATAAGACAGAGAGTTTTGAGTATAAATTTGTTATGAGTTTAAAAAAGAATTTAGTAGACAGTAATATATATACTAATGTTTATAATGAGTTAAAAACTGAATTTGATAAATATTTCTATAAACTTACTGATGGAAGATATTATTCTGAAAACTATCTACCAATATATATATGGTTAATAGCAAAAAAAGAAAACAAACCAATAATGCAAATAATGAAAAAATGGAATGATAATAAATTATAGATATCATTTATACTATTTATAAAGTACAGTATTACAGTGTTATATGTGTATTATTCTGTTTGTATAGTTATTATAATTAGAGGTAATTAATTGGGAAAGTATACTCTTGTAGGTTACTTTTGTCGATTATTATTTAATTATATAATTTATACATGAAAATAAATTTACAACAAAGAAATTTTAGAAGTCTTAATTTGTTGATTCTGACTATATTTATGCTAATTAGCTTGAATTCAAATTCACAATCTAACACTAAAATGGAGACAGGAACATTTAACGATTTTACGTTAACAGCATTTGGCTCTGGAGATACAATTAATTTGTATTCTTACCTTGATTCCTATAAAGTTGTAATACTTGATTTCTTTGAGTATGAATGTGGTCCTTGTTATCAATATCATCAATTACATGTTTTAAATAATTTTTATAACATTCATGGTCCTAATGGAGATAATACGGCTATGGTAATACAAATGTGTACATTCTCTGATGCGGATAGTTCTAAGCTTACTGGTAATAATGGAGGTAATTGGGATTGGTTGGCAGGAATAGATTACCCAACTATAGTAATTCCAGATGATGAGTTTTATAATGTATTTGGGATGCATAACTGGGGAACTCCTGCAATTGTAAAGATTTGTCCAGATAAAATATTTACTAGAACTTACCCTATGAATTCTTCTATGACTGCTCCATCCCCTGAATATACTTTAGATGGATTAACTTCTTGGATGAATTCTTCTTGTGGTATTTATGCAGGTGTTCAAGATTTAGAAGAACAATTAAGTATTAATTGTTATCCTAATCCCGCTTCTACAATATTACATATTGACGGACTAATTAATAGCAAAAGTGAAATACGAATATTTAATATTTTGGGAGAAGAGTTAATAAGAACATCTAATCAAAATATTGATGTTTCAGAATTGCCTGAAGGTATATATTCTGTAATTATTGATAATCATAATGCTATTATTAATAAGAAGATCCTTATTGCTCATTAATATTCTAGAAATATATATTTAAATAATAAAAATTATAAGTTATGATAACAGAAAAATACTCACGAATAGTAAATCTTAGTAAGTTGAAATTTCTAATTATTTTATTCTCAATTTTTGTAGGGGTACAAGCTAATGCTCAGAAAGGTACAGGCACTGCTGTTGATTTTACTATGACTGCCTTTGGCTCGGGTGATACCATTCATTTATACGATTATCTTGAATCAGGAAAAGTTGTTATAATAGACTTTTTTGAATATGAATGTGGTCCATGTTATGCATATCATCAATGGCATATATTGAATCAGTTTTATACTGAACATGGCCCTGATGGTGATAATACCGCTTTGGTAATACAGATGTGTACTTTTGATGATGCTGATAGTTCTAAACTTACTGGTAATAATGGAGGTAGCTGGAATTGGTTGGCAGGAATTGATTATCCTACGATTATTATTGATCCTGTTCAAAAAAGTCATGTATTAAATAGCTATCAAGCATGGGGAACTCCAACTATTGTAAAAATATGTCCAAATAAGATATATTCAGAGTCATACCCTATGAATTCTAATATGTCAGCTCCTGCTCCTGGATATACATTAACAGGCTTAGATACTTGGATGAATACTACTTGTGGTGTTTATGCAGGTGTTGATGCTGCAAATAAAGAGTTGAAAATAAATTGCTATCCTAATCCTGCATCTACTACTTTACATATTGATGGTATTGATAATGTAAAATCAGATATTAGAATAATGAATATTTTAGGTGAAGAAATTATTAAAACTAGCAGCAATAGAATAGATGTTTCCGATTTGCCTGAAGGAGTTTATTTTGCTATCGTTGAATCTAATAAAATATTAGTAACGAAGAAATTTTTGATTAAGAGATAGATTATGAAGATTACAGCTATATATTTGTTATTTTTTGTTTGTCAAAGTGGATATTCTCAGAATATTAATATTTAATTCAAATAAAATTTTCAATAGGCATAATTAATCGTTACTTTATTAAGTACTAAATACTACACACAATAGAGTTTGTTTATATTAATGTTTTCGCCTCATCATAAATCTGATGGGGCGATTTTTTTATAGGAGTTTTAACTTTAGCAGTCGTAATGGATTATTCTTTGTGTTTTTCTTAGTCTGAAGTGAATAAATATACCCTTTATGAAAAACTATTTTTTTATGATTTATTTCTAAATTATAGTCCTCACATTTAAACGAACTATGATATTTGAATTCTCCATTATCTGATAATATCCATACATTGAATTTGTTGTTATTATCTTTTTTTGGAATTTCAAAAAACAAAAGGTTATCATCTGAATCCTTTATTATTGTAGAGAAAACAGGAATAGGTAATGCTTTGTCTATTTTATCTAAGTCTTTTTCCATATCACTAACTAGTGAATTTATTGCTTCCTTATTTTTGCTTTCTGAGATATCTTTATATAATATGTTAATATTCTTATATTTAGCTATAGCCCTCCTTTGAATTTCCTTTTGTTCATCAATTGAAATATAATTCTTTGCCCAATTAATAGTTTGTTTGCGAAGTATTTTGCCATTAGTATAGGTAATTATTTCCCCTGTAGAAGGTATTGCAATTACCAAATTGCCTTTTACTTTATTTATAATGGGAGGAAGGCTCATTCCTGTATATTTTGAGAAAGGCATTGTAGATATTGATATAGTATAGCCATTGGTTTTTTTATCACTACTATTAAAATGATAGGAGTAATTAAACATCTTTTTAATGTTTTTTTCTGTATAATGTTCCCAAATAATAGTTTGCTTATTTGTATTATAGTCAACAATAGCAACAAAATCACGGAATTTATTTTTCCAAATACTCCAACCTACAACAGCAAGTTTGGTTTCTGATAGAGTAATAATTTGCTTGACAGAATAATTAAGTTTTAGTGACTTTTTATAATTACCATTAATATCGAAGAATAATATTTCACCCATATTATTTGCTCCTGTGTATAAAGTGTTACCAATATACCCAAAAACAGGTTCAATCTTTTTTCTTCTTTTACCATCTTTATCCTTTATACCAAACTCTTCAATAAAGTCTCCATTTGGGGCAAATTTGCTATAGTAGTTTCGGTAAATGTTATTTACTATTATAGTTCCGTCATCTAGTACCAGTAATGATTTTTTTTTGCCAATAGCTTTGCCATACCATGTTGTGTCATAATATGTTTTAAAAATCTTACTCCAATTATTATTGTCGCCAAAATCATTGTCAGCAACAAGGTTTATTGATTCGCTTTTATAAAGATTAACAAGACTTTGTGCTTTAACAGAAAGAGTTAAAGTCGCTAATAGTATTATTATAATTGAATGTTTCATAATATTTAGTTTTGTAGTTTATTTGACAAAATATGATATGGTTTCACCATTTTCATTGGTAATGCTTACTTCAAAATCTTGATTGGTTATTGAGCTATTTGCATCAAATTCAAAACTGTTATTTGCTTGTATTGGAGTGCTTTGAATTTCTATATTTGGTTTGGTAAAAAAATATGCAAGAAAAAATAATGCTGCAGCAGAAATGAAGTAAATAAGTCGTTTAATACTAATTATTTTTGTTGTAGTAATGAATTCTGGAATGCCTTGTTTGTTGTCATATTGAGACATTCTTATAGTCCTAAACTGTTTAAGAACAAAGTCTTTATTTTCTTTTTGTTCAATTACTTTTTCTTTGCAAATACTGCAAATACTTAAGTGAGTTTCAAATATTTTAAACTCTTCTTTTGATATTTCACCATCAATATATTGTTGAATTTGTTTATCATTAAAACAGTTCATATTCTTTTGTTTTAAGTTCGTTTTTAAGTTTCTTAAGAGTTCTAGATAAAGTTTGTCCGATGGAAGTATATTTAATCTCTGTTACTTCTGACAATTCTTTATACGACAATCCTTCACTGTATAATATTATCAATAGCTTTTCTTTGGGTTTTAACTTTGAAAGGGCTAAGTGTAAATATTTGCTTTTACCATCATCTCTAGTAGGAGTATAGGATAGGAGCTCTATGTTCTCAAGATTTACATTTGTAATCTTATGTTTACTCTTTATATAATCGTAGCACTTATTTAAAGTAACTCTATAAAGCCAGGTACGAGGATGATTTATTTTTATTTTTGATTTTAAACTATTAAAATAGCTAAGAAATACTTCTTGCACAATATCTAAAGTTGCATCACTATCAGCTGTGATTTTGTATGCTACATTCTTTACTATTAAGTAATTCTCTTTATATATTTTATTGAAATAGTCCAAATTAACTCAAATTAATAATTAACTATAAGTTAGTCTTGAACTTTTGTATTTTGTGACATAATACTAGAATCTTTTTTGTAAAAATGGTATTATTCTTCAATATTAATGCTATTTCTCCCCAATACTATAACTCTCCAACTCCAATACAGTAGTTGTGTTTATTGCTGTAGTATCTTTCTCAATTAAATCTCGCTTTATTAATCCAATATCTTTAGCGAAGAAGTCATTGTAGTAAAATGAAGTATCTCTTGTATCAATCTCTTTTACGATAATAACACTATTATAGATTTTAGAATTAATCGAAATACTAGTATCTTCTTTAGTAAGAGTTCTTGTATAAATAATATCATTAATATCTAAAACAATATCCATTCTTTTAAGAGTAGCAAAAGAATGTGGACAAAGAAATGCACTATCCAATATAGTTGTATAAATAGGGGATTCAAGAAAGCCAATGAATCCTTGTCCAATTGAATATGTATCAACAAGTCTATTGCCTTGAATACATGAGGATGTATTTAATAATACAGGGCGACATGCTTCTTTACAGTTTTCATATTTTTCTGATATTTTATATTCTACATTTTTTCCTTCATCAGTTTTGTATTTCCAAAATGTATTTGGATATGCTGGAAAATATTCTCCTGGCATTTGAGGATTTTCACATTCATCGTCATCTTTGCCACAAGAAGCAATAAAAAGTGTAAATAATACTATTCCAAAGATTATTATATGTTTCATATGAGTTATTATTAATAAGCGCAAAAATAGAAAAATTACGTACCTAAAACATTATCAAAACAATTATCAATTTTTTCAATTTTTCCAGATTCTAGTTTATAAATATACAATCCACCAATTCTAATTCTAACTAATCTCAATGTAGGGAAACCAACGGCTGCAGTCATTTTTCGTACTTGCCTGAGTTTACCTTCTGTTAAAGTGATTGATACCCAAGAAGTAGGTCTGTGCATTCTTATAGGCACCGTTCTCATTGGGAAATTAGGATTGTCAATTTTTGATGCCTTACATTTTTGAGTGAAGTGTTTTTTACCAAGAATGCCTATTTCAAGTCCGTTTTGGAGTTTTTCAATGGCTTCATTTGTAATAATACCATCAACTTGAGCATAGTATTCTTTTTCTATAGATTTGCTTCTTATTTTCTCACTTAGTTTACCATCGGTTGTCAATAGAAGTAATCCCTCTGAATCTTCATCTAACCTGCCAATTGCCATTATTCCTTTTGGGAAATCATATAGTTCCCCCAATAGTTTTTTGTTTTTACGCCTAGTTTCATTACTAATAAATTGACTAATGTAGCCATAAGGTTTGTGGATAAGGTAGTTTGGCATAGTTACATCTTTTGCAGTATCTTTTTTTTTAAACCTTTAATATTTTTCAAAATACTAAAAAATGGTACTGGAATAATATCTTGACTAGCAACCTTCCGAGTTTGTTTATTTATTCTTCCTAAAGTTGCAATTTCAGAACCTGCTTTCTCAATAGATTTATAGCTTTCCAATATTTTTGGATATTGTTTTTCCTTTTCTACATCTTTACCATAGCCAGTTAGTTTCCCAGACCGTCTAATAATAGTGCCAATTTGTGGAGCATCCATAAAGCGAGAGAATGTTTTGAAATATGTAGTAACACTTTTCGAAATTTCATTCTCAAAACTATCGTGGCAGATTAATGTTACAAATGGTTTTGAATAAATATCTTTGCTAATATGATGAAAAAACATACCGCTGTCAGAAAGTCTAAAATCATTGCTATTACCAGTAGAATTGAATCTGTCGAAAAATACTTTCATTAATCCAGACATATTAAAGACATAAATAGGAGTAGCATAAACAATGATGTCAGCTTCACGCATTTTATCAAATATCATTGAAACATCATCTTTTTCTTCATAAATACATTTTAATAAATGCTTTTGATTATTGCAAACTCCACAGCCTTTACAAATATTTATGTTGAGCTCTGCTAGAGTAATCTCTTCGCATAATGCACCTTCATTTTTAGCGCCAGCAAATAACTTATTTATTAAAAAATGAGTATATCCTTTTTTGCCTGAATGACTTCCATTTATTGCAATAATCTTTGTATTCATAGTACTTTACGATTATTTAATGCGATTATAGGTGATTTATGCAAAGTTATACAATTAAATTCCTACTTTTACTTTCTAACAAATTATTTACAGTACATGACATTTTTTATCCAGAAATGTTTTTGTTATAACTATTTATCTTAACACTGAAAGGGTGATGTCAAGTAGCCACTGGATTTTACCCGTGGCTACATTGATAACTGAAAATTGATTTTGGCATGAGTTTTTGGGACAAAAACCATGACAAAATTGCTAAAAAGACAGGTTAAATATATTTTGTCATGTACAGTACAGATTATTAAATACAGAAACCCAAATTAATGAGAACAAGGGAAAGGCAAGTTCACAATATCTTATTAACACATAATCCATATTATGGAAAATTAACAGCTAACTTACAAAGCATTTTTCGGAAGCGTTGTTTTTTCTTTATGCGTAAAATTAATTTTAGGGGAGGAGGTGGACTAGATATTAATATTGAGCATACTGTAGCAATATCAGGAGCTTTTATTCAAATTAGTTTTGGCTTAAATAATTATTTATTAAAAGGATTTGATGTAATTACGATTTATCCAAAAGCATATAAAAGTACTGTTACGGGAATGTTACATAAAGGTGATGTGAATCCTAATGGAGCAATTGCAATTTCTTGGGAAGATTTCAAACAAGGTTATAAAACAGATGAAGATAATTTGAATGTTGGATTGCATGAGATGGCACATGCTTGGTTTTTTAGTATCTCCCGTGATAGATTTGAATCAGAAGATAATCAGTATGACCTTTTGAGTAAGTTTATTTTCCTTTCGGAAGATGAGGTGATGAGAATTAGAAAAAAAAGAAAAAGTATTTTTAGAAAATATGCTTCTGAGAATGTGTATGAGTTTTTTGCTGTTTCCATCGAATATTTCTTTGAAGATGCTATAGAGTTTAAAGCTGAATTACCCAATCTTTATCGTCATTTATGTTTATTGCTTAATCAAGATCCAGCTGAAAAAGAATTTACATCCTTTGATGTTGATGAATATTTCTCCTCTAAAAATCTGTATAAAGAGCTGAATAGTAATAATATTGCTAATATTGAAGAGCAGAATCTAAATATTTATACTCATTTTAGGCTTGATAAAAAATTTCTATTTTTCTTGGTAATATGGATTGCATTACTGGCTATTGGATTTGATCAGAAAATTCAAGATGATGAATATTATCTTATTATTTTTATAGTGCCTATAATAGGATATCTTTATTTGGCTTTTGTTAATGGTAGGGAAATAGTATCTGTAGGAACAGAGTTTATTGTTTTTCAAGGGAGAAAAGGTTTTAAGAAATATATTCAAGCTGTTAATTTTGATAATATTTTGACAGTAAATATTAATAGACAAGAAAGAGTATTGATAATGAAATATATGGATAAAGGAAAGGTTCGTACAAAATATTTAAGTTCTTATTTTGATCACGATTTTATTCATTTTATTCATTTATTGGGGCATAAGAAAGTTGTACTTAAAAATGCAGGAACTAGAGTGCCACGAATTAAGTCGAGAAATAGGTGGAGGAGGCAAGGGTGAAGATCTTTTTGAAGAAAGAAAAGTATTTGTATTATTTGAAATACTTATATTTGCATTAATATAATTTTATATTGAAAATAAAAAATTTAAATTCAAACCTTAAACTTTAGATTCCAAATGTCCCAACTACTTCTCCACCAAATAGCTCTTACAATGCTGACTGATGTAGGTGATTTAACAGCAAAAAAATTAATTGCTTATTGTGGTGGTGTAGAGGCGGTGTTTTCTGAGTCGGTTAATAGCTTACGAAAGATTCCTAATATTAGTTCGAAAGTGATACAATCTATTAAGAATCAGAAAGTGTTTTCTGAGGCAGAGAAGGAAATTAATTTTATTGAAAAGAATAATATTACACCACTTTTTTATTTAGATAAAAGTTATCCTCAAAGGCTTAAAGCTTGTAATGATGGACCAATTCTCTTATATTCAAAGGGTAATGCAAATTTTAATGCAGAAAGATCTATTGCAATTGTTGGAACTAGACAAGCAAGTGAATATGGATTGGAGATTTGTAATGAAATTGTCAGTGATTTAGGAGGCTCTGATACTTTAATTGTTAGTGGTCTAGCATATGGCATTGATGCTTGTAGCCATAGAAATGCTGTAAAGAATAGTCTTTCCACTGTAGGCGTACTTGGGCATGGACTAGATAGAATTTATCCTTCACAACATAGAGAATTATCAGAGCAGATGATGCACAAAGGAGGAGTACTTACTGAGTTTAGACAAGGTGTAATCCCTGATAGACAGAATTTTCCGATGCGAAATAGAATAGTGGCAGGTATGACAGATGCAACCCTTGTAATTGAATCAAAAGCTAGAGGAGGTTCATTAATTACTGCATATTTGGCTTTCAATTATAATCGTGATGTTTTTGCAATTCCAGGAAGACCAAAAGATAAAAATGCAATTGGTTGTAATAATTTGATAAAAAATAACGTTGCTCAATTAGTTTTATCTAGTAATGATATTAAAAAGGCTCTTAATTGGGATGATAATGAATCTGTAAATTCTGTTCAGAAACAGTTATTTATTGATTTAGATGAAAATGAACAGAAAGTAGTTGATGTTATGTCCTTTGATACAGATATTCAAATAGATAAAATAAGTATTGATTGTGGTTTGTCAATGTCAAAAACCGCAGTAGTATTGTTAAATTTGGAATTTAAAGGTGTTGTGAAAACTCTACCTGGAAAACAGTACAGAAAGATATAATTGTATTCTGTTTTATAGTACTTTTGCAAGCTTATGAAGAAAATAGATTGGTATATAATAAAGAAATTCTTGGGGACATTCTTTTTCACAATTGCATTAATAATTATTATTGTAATAATATTTGATGTATCAGAGAAGATTGATGATTTTATTACTAATGAAGCCCCATTTAGCGAGATAGTTTTTCACTATTATCTCACTTTTATTCCTTTCTTTACCAATATGTTTAGTCCGTTAATAACCTTTATTGCGGTTGTTTTCTTTACTTCTAAAATGGCTTATAATACTGAGATTGTTGCAATATTAAGTAGTGGTGTAAGCTTTAAAAGATTACTTCTACCTTATATTATTGCGGCTTCCTTTATTGCCATGATGTCATTTTATTTGGCCAATTTCTTAATACCAAATACCAATAAAATAAAGATGGCTTTTGAGGATAAGTATATTTATCAAACATATTATAATACTAGCAGGGATATACATGTTCAGAATAAAACAGGAGAGTATTTATTTGTAGAAAGTTTTAATGATCAAACTCTTACAGGTTATGGTTTTACTTGGGAGAAATTTGACGGACAGAATCTTATTTATAAGGTTCATGCAAGAAATATTACTTATGATACAGCAACTTTTAAATGGACAATTCATCATTATACCTCAAGAGAAATAATTGATGGAAAGCATTATTTTAAAAAAGGCGTTGAATTTGATACTACATTGAATGTAGTTCCTAGAGATTATTCTGATAGAGTAGCACGTATGGATATTATGGACTATTTTGACCTTAATGATTTTATAGAAAATGAGAAAATTAAGGGGTCTGAAAAAATAAAATTTTATCTTGTTGAGAAGTATAGAAGGGTTTCATTTCCTATTGCAACAATTATTTTAACACTAATAGGAGCAGCACTTTCGAGTAGAAAAATGCGAGGAGGTATTGGCCTTCACCTTGCTATTGGTATTACCCTAAGCTTTAGTTATATAATATTTATGCAAGTTTCAACTGTATTTGCAACTTTCGGCACATTATCCCCATTTGTTGCAGTCTGGATTCCTAATATTATTTTCTCATTTATAGCGCTTTATTTACTTAAGTTAGCTCATAAATAAACTTATTGTTATTTTAGATAAAGTGGTTAAAATTAGTAGGTATTTTTCTGGAAATATTTTTTATCTAATTTATAATATTTAAGTTTAATAACTTTCTTTTTAGTACATGACAATTTTCAAATTATTAATGCAAAGTCGCTTTGCTCCAATTAATAGACGCAGATTTGTATGATTAATTATGATTTTATATTTTTCCAAAGGAAAAATTATATCATGTAAAATCATATACCGATACTAATCGGTACAGCATCTAATACTTTTAGAGTAGTCAATTAATAAATTATTAGACTTCCTCATTATATGTCATTAATTTTTGTCATGTATTTAGAACTTTTTTAGTTAATTTATTTAAGCTTATGTTGAACTTAAATTAATAAAAGCATCAGAAATATTATCAATTATATCATTGGCAATAAGGGATTCAAAGCCTAGTTTTAGGGCAGCAAAATCTCCTGCTAATCCATGTAAATATGCTCCTAGAATAGCAGCTGTTAATGGATTGTAACTTTGAGCAAGGAGGGAAGTAATAATTCCAGTTAATACATCGCCACTTCCAGCTGTTGCCATTCCTGGATTACCAGTAGAGTTAATAAACAATCGTCCATCAGGGTGGCTTATACTAGTATTTGCTCCTTTTAAAACAACTATTACATTATATTTAGTACTAAATTCTCTTTGTTTTTTTATCCTTTCCAAACTATCACTACTCTTACCAACCAACCTTTCAAATTCTTTGGGATGCGGAGTTAAAATACTATTGGCAGGAAGAAAAGCCAACCATGTTTTATTTTCAGAAAGAATATTTAAAGCATCAGCATCAATTACCATAGGTAAACTGGTATTCTGTATTAGAACCTTAAGGGCAAGCTGACTTTCTTTTGATGTTCCAAGACCTGGTCCAACTCCAATGGCATTATAAATGGCTAATTCGTTATTCTTAGAGTATTGTTTATCATTTTCATCTATGCTTAACATAGCTTCAGGGATAGCTGTTTGCAAAATATTTACTCCAGATTTTGGAATATGAGTAGTCAATAATCCTAACCCAGTTTTCAAGGCAGCTCTTGATGCTAATATTGAAGCACCCATTTTCCCATAACTCCCTGCTATTATCAAAGCGTGGCCAAAACTACCTTTGTGGGAATATTTTGATCTATTCCTCAACATTGGCTTAACACTTTCTTTGAGAATATAATGAGCAAATTCTTTTACGTCATAAATATACTGTGGATGAATTCCAATATCAATATTATGCCAATTGCCAACATATCTTTCATTTTCTGCCAAAAAGAAAGTAAGTTTAGGGAAAGCAATACTA
>Ga0256827_10001790_pt1 | contig 13855 bp, 14 predicted proteins | sample CV84metaG_FD_185977 | JGI IMG/M metagenome (GOLD analysis project Ga0256827, IMG submission 185977) | Hydrothermal vent microbial communities from East Pacific Rise, Pacific Ocean - CV84 | ecosystem: Environmental > Aquatic > Marine > Hydrothermal vents | place: Pacific Ocean: East Pacific Rise... | reverse complement strand
ATTGTAAGTTACGACATATAAAGGGCTAATTTGAGTGAAAATCTTATAGGTTATATTGATGACCATGGAAATATTATTGATACACAGAGTGCAGGAGAGAACTGCACAGCAACTCCAATAGAGTACGACAACAGCGAGAGTGCATTAGAGATTATTAGACACTCTACGGCACACTTAATGGCACAGGCTATTACAGAACTTTACCCAAATTCACAGTTTTTTGTTGGACCTGTAGTAGATGAGGGGTTCTATTATGACTTCAGAATAGATGAGCAGATAGGTGAAAACGACCTTAAGAGCATTGAAAAGAAGATGAAAGAACTCATCAAGAAAAAATACAAAATCGAGAAATATGAAATCTCTAAAGAGGAAGCATTAGTAAAGTTTGCAAATGATGACTTAAAACTGAAAGTAATGTCACGAATTGAAGATGAGACTCTCTCCATCTACAAACAGGGTGATTTTGAAGATTTATGTCGTGGACCTCATGTACCAGCACTTCGTTTTTTACATAACTTTAAACTGACTCGTGTAGCAGGAGCTTACCTTGGTGGTGATGAGAATGCAGAGATGCTTACTCGTATTTATGGTATTGCGTTTGCAGATAAAGAGTCACTTAAAGCACACATGACCATGCTTGAAGAGGCAAAGAAACGTGATCACCGTAAAATTGGTGCTGAAATGAACCTCTTTATGTTTGATGAAGAGTCAGGTGCAGGACTTCCTTTCTGGATGCCACAAGGTGCAAAGCTAAGAGCAAAACTTGAAGATATTCTTCATAAAGCTCATAAGGTAAGAGGCTATGAACCTGTACGTGGTCCTGAAATACTCAAAGCAGATATGTGGAGAACTTCTGGTCACTATGCATGTTATGGTGAGAATATGTATCTTACAACGATTGATGAGCAAGAGTATGGTATTAAGCCAATGAACTGTATTGGGCATATTCAAATCTTTAAACAGACTCAAAAATCTTACCGTGATCTTCCCGTGAAATTTTACGAGTATGGTGTAGTACATAGACATGAAAAATCTGGTGTTCTTCATGGACTTCTTAGAGTAAGAGAGTTTACACAAGATGATGCACACATTTTCTGTGCTCCTGAGCAAATTGCTGCTGAAGTCATAGAGGTTGTTGAGTTTGTTGACTCTGTAATGAAACTTTTTGGTTTTGAATACACTATGGAAGTATCAACTAAGCCAGAAAAAGCCATTGGAAATGATGATGTATGGGAGATGGCTACACAAGGTTTAAAAGATGCATTGAATGAAAATAATCTACCATTTACCATAGATGAAGGTGGTGGAGCATTTTATGGACCAAAGATTGATGTGAAGATTACTGATGCACTTGGGCGTAAATGGCAGTGTGGAACAATACAAGTTGACTTTAACTTACCAGAAAGATTTAATGTTGAATATGTAGCAGAAGATAATACTCGTAAACAACCTGTAATGATACACCGTGCGATTTTAGGTTCATTTGAACGTTTTATTGCAATTTTAGTTGAACATTATGCTGGAGAGTTCCCATTCTTCCTCGCACCAACACAAGTTATCTTCGTACCTATCTCCGATAGTCATGTAGATTATGCAAAAGCACTTAAGAAAACATTGATGCTTGAGGGTATAGACTCTGAAGTATATGATAAAAATGATTCTTTAAATAAACGTATTAGAATAGCTGAAAAGCAGCGTGTACCGTATGTTGTCATTATAGGAGATGAAGAAGTTCAAGAAAATTCTGTAGCTATTAGAAATAGAAGAACTCGAGAACAGTATAATCTTACACAAGACGAATTTATGGTAGAATTAACCAAACAACTTCAAGAAGGAAAAATTTGAGTAGACATAACGATAGAAATAACAGAGGAAGAAAAAAAGCTGACGATACCATTATGAATGATGCCATCAGAGCAAGTGAACTGAGAGTTTTAGGTGATGATGGTGAGCAATTTGGTATCATTTCCAGAGCTGATGCACTTCAAATTGCAGAAGATAAAGGACTTGACTTAGTTCTTGTCTCTCCAGATGCAAAACCTCCTGTTGCAAAAGTAATGGACTACGGTAAACATAAGTATGAGCTAGAGAAAAAGAAAAAAGAGGCTCGTAAAAACCAAAAAAAGATTGAAGTAAAAGAGGTAAAATTTTCTTGTAAAATTGCAGAAAATGATGTTGCTTACAAAGTAAAACATGCTAGAGAATTTCTTGAAAAAGGAAAACATGTTAAATTGCGTGTATTCCTAAGAGGACGTGAGATGGCAAACCCTGAATGGGGTGTTGATGTACTTAATCGCGTTTGGCCTATGCTAGAAGATGTAGGAAACTTAGAGAGTAAAGCTTCTCAAGAGGGTAGATACATAAACATGTATGTTACTCCACTTAAAAAGTAGTAACTACCTTGACATAGTCTTTTGTACTATGTCAAAATTTCTAATCTTTATACGATTCAGAATTTAGTTCTTCACATGCACTGGACTTTAGTCCTTGATCTCATAATGTAACTTTAATCCCTCAGAGGTCATTACAAAACCAGAAATATTAATTTTCCCATCATGTACCATATTGTGATGTTTTTTACAAAGGGGAATGAGATTGTATTTGTGATTTTTATGGTAATGCTCTATATGCCCATCGCTACTTGCATTTTTTTGTTCAGAAATATGATGTACATCTTCCACATTCTCATCGCACAAAGCACATTTGGCTAAAAATAGCTCTTTGTTGTATTTACTACTCTTCTGTTTGCTTAATTTCTTAATTTCAGATCCTGAATGGTCAAGGTTTTCTCTAATTGTTTGTGCCATTTGAAGAAACTCTCTATCCATGTGCAGAGACTTTGCAAATTCTAAACCATAAAGGCTGTCTCCTCTTCCTAATTGTAGAACCCTATTGTAAATTAGAGTATCATTTGATGGATCATATTTAATACCTAAATGTAAAAATATTAAATGTTTCAAGTTTTGTAGCTGAGAAATACTTTCTAATTGATGTAAGTGTGTGGCAAAGATAAAGGTTGATTTGAGTGAAATAAGCTTTAAGATAGCCGAAGAGACTATGGCAAGTGCAGATTCTGTCTCTGTTCCCTGAGATATTTCATCTCCAAGTACCAAAGAACGCTCATCTGCTCTGTTGAAAATATTTTTAAGCTCCATCATCTCTACAGCAAAAGTAGATAAACCTTTATAGAGATTATCTTGTGAAACTATACGGGTAAAAAGTTTATCGTATAGTCCAAAACGAAGTTCAACTGCTGGTACAAAAAATCCTGCTTGTGCCAACACTACAGAAAGTCCTATGCTCTTCATAAGAGAAGATTTTCCAGAAGAGTTAATTCCGTAAAGCAATACACCAAGAACATCTTCACCATTACTGGCATTTAGAGTAATATGATTATGTTTGGTACTGTTATTTTGCCCCAAAAAGAGATCATTTGGAATGTAAATACCTCTCTCTGAGTTAGCTTCAATAATGGGATGCCTTAGAGCGATTGCTTCATAAAAATTTCCCTCAGCTATGATGGGTCGTGATAGATTCATTGTTTTAGTACATTTTGCATTGGAGATAGCAACATCAATATTGGCAATAAATGAGATAAGTTTATCTAAAAGCAATGAAAATCTATTTTCTATAAGATCAAGACTCTCCACGTAACGCTGCTTAACAAGAGAGATGAGTTTAACTTGAGCCGTCTCATAGTTTCTAGTTATGTTTTCAAAAAGAGGTGCTTGAACCTTAACAGCATTTTTTAAATACTTATAGCTAAAGTCCTTAAAAAAATAATGCTGACCGTCAATAGTGACAAAAGAGTCTTTAAGTGATTTTTCAATAAGTGTAAATCTATTTTTTGTAAGATTTAAAAAATACCCTTCACTCTCCAAATATGCAACAGTTGTATATCGTGTAGTACCAGAAAGAAGTTTGTCTTTTTCAAAAAGTGATTCAACATGCTTGGCAACATCTTCCATTTTGTCAACCTCTTTTTGCTGCTTTTTTACTATAGTGTCAATAGCAGGGTAAATACCATCTTTAAATAGATTGTCACTTATCTGCTCTATCCGAAACTTTGCACAAACATTTAAGGAAAAAGTATCTTCTAAAACTTTTAACATCTCTTGGGTTTCATCATAAAGCCTACTCTCTATCTCAAGTCCATTTAATTCTGCATCATCAAGAAGTTTTAAAATAGCTTCAAGAGACATAGAGATATAGGTAAGCTCTACAGGATGCAATTTACGCAGTTTTATACGTCTTGTAATACGCTCAAGGTCATAAATTTGTTTAAGATGTGTCTCAAAATGATCTATGCTGGGGAGTAATAATTCGGTTAAATTATAGCGTGCTTCAAGAAGCTCTTTATCGCAGATAGGATTAAGTAAACGTTCTTTCAAAAGACGTTTTCCAAATGCTGTAGAAGTTTTGTCTATAAGATCAAGAAGAGTAATATCAGAAGGATCACGGGAAATAACCGAAAGTTGCTCCATTGCATTATTACCGATGTACATATAGCGATTATTACCAAGAAACTGTGGTTTATTCATTTTCTCAATAATACTCTCATCATGCTCAATGACGAAGTCTATTAAAATAGCTAAAGATTCTGTTGTATAAGGGTGTCTTTCCAAATCTAAAAACTCAATAGCAGATAGGAACGAGTTAATGTTGAAGACACGAGTAAAAAGTTCATTTTGAAAATGTATTTTAAATCGTTTCGTATTTACCGTATGGTGAAGAGATTCAAGTTCCAAATAGTGTAGTAGCCACTCCTTATCAATCTCTTTTCCTTCAAGTGTAATTATAACTTCGGAAGTGGTGTAAGTCTGCAAAAGGTTAAAAGCTTCATCTAAAGCATAAGTTTTATCATCACGTGTAGAGTGAATTTCATTACAAATGGTTTTACCTGTACTAACATCAATAGCAGCATAACCCACAGAGTAAATACCTACATTTTCATCTATCATAAGTGAAACAATATTATTTTCACTTGGCTCTGACAAATATTCAAAATTTGTACCCGGAGAGATAATGTTGGAAACATAACGTTTTACATTTGGCATTTCACCTTTTTGTTTGACAACAACAATAGTATATTTTTTTGTAGCAATAAGACGAGAAAGATATCTGTCTAAAGAGACAGCTGGAACTCCAGCAAGAAGAGGGTTGTTTACAGAATTTTCTAAAATAGCTTTACTTTTTCTTGTGAGTTGTATATTTAAAAGCTCGGCTATCTCTTTGGCTTTTCCAATTTTAAGATCGTTATTGTTAACTTCGTAAACTTCAAAAAAAGTACCTATTTCCATTAAAATAAGTGCATCACAGCCATATTTTTCTTCGAAATGACGCTGAAGGTCAAAATAAACTTCAGTTAAAAGTCTCTTCTTCTGAGAAAGTATTTTACTCGCTTTGTCCACTAGAACACATCCCGTAATTAAGTAAATTATTTTACCACAAATTGGGTTAGAGCTATGCTTTATGGCTTTTTTAGAAACTTTGGGTATAATAGCGTCCCATTTTATAGCTATTAAATGTATATAAAAAATTCAATAGGGAGTAAGCATATGCCAAAAATGAAAAGTGTAAAAGGCGCTGTTAAGCGTTTTAAAGTTAAAAAAAGCGGCAAAGTTAAAAGAGGAACGGCGTATAGAAGCCACATTCTTACTAAGGTTGACGGTGGTCACCATAGAAGTATGAGAAGTCCTAAATATGTTGATGGTGCTGATGCCAAAAACATTAAAGAGATGATTAACTAATATATTAGTTGTATCTGATTTAAAAATATCCCCCGATTAGGGGCAAGATTAAGCAGAGAGAATGCTTAGCACCTACTATAACTGAACTTTAAAAGTTACAGTACAAGTACAAGGTAAAGGATAACCATGAGAGTAAAAACTGGTGTCGTAAGAAGTAGAAGACACAAAAGATTATTGAAACAAGCTAGAGGGTTCTACAGTGGTAGAAGAAAACACTTCAGAAAAGCAAAAGAGCAACTCGAGCGTTCATTAGTATATGCTTATAGAGATAGAAGACAAAAAAAGAGAGATTTCAGAAGACTTTGGATTGTTCGTATCAATGCAGCTTCAAGATTGAATGGTATGACATATTCTACATTCATGCATGGTCTTAAACTTGCAAACATCGAACTTGACAGAAAAATTCTTGCTGATATGGCAATGAATGCTCCTGAATCGTTCACTAAAGTAGCTGATGCTTCTAAAGCAGCAATTGCTAAATAGTTTTTGTTAACTATTTTTTGAGGAGTTTAGGCTCCTCATCCCCTCTAAATTATTTCCCTTAAATTTTGTTATTGTTATAGTCTTCTAAACTTGACAAACTTTTTAAAGCATATCAAGTTTTATTCACTATTCACATATAAACTATCCTCTTTGTGTTTCACCTGCATACGCAATAATCCCATGACGTAAATTACATACATGTTCAAAGCCTAGAGACTTCATCGCATGTTGCACCTGAAAACTTCTACTTCCTGTATGACAGTAAACAATTACAGGTATCTGTTTTTTGTCATTATGCTCTTCTATTTTTGCATAAAATTGTGAAGTTGGAACTAAAGCATCTGTTCCTACAATATGTCCCATTTGGAACTCCATAAATTCACGTACATCAAGAAGGGCAAAGTTTATCATTTTTAAGTTTCTTGCTTCTATAAGTGCTTCAAGCTCATCTCCATCAAGTTGCTCCTCTTTTAAAAGTGTTTCAGCCTGCTCTTTTGTCAATCCCTTAGAGTGTTCATGCACTATTTCATCTATTTTACCATGCTCAGCCTCTGCAGCAGCATACTCAGGAGTACAAAATATTCCACAGTGGCAAAGACCATCTTCAGGAATCTCTTTTTCAAGGGCAGGTTTGCAAGGACAAATACGGTTATCAGCATCTTTCTGCTCCTCTTTTGTCTCACCTATGACCATAAAACAGGGGCAAAATCTCTTTCCATAAATGAGCTTATTTCTTGCAAGCCCCATGGTAACCCCTTCGTTAACCTCTTCATTTGGGTTCTGCACGAAACCAAACTGCTTATTTACCTTCTCCACAAATTGTGAAGTTTTTTCCATCTCAGCTTGAAATTCATCTGAATTCATATCAATTTGCTGCATTTGTATCCTTTGTTATTTTATTTTTACTATCAAATTCTTTAGTTATTTCATCAAAATTGTTTACATACTCTTGTATCTTTTTACCCCAAGTATCAAGAAAATGTTTAGTTTTATTTAAATCAATATTAATATGAGTTTCATCCATCTCAATACCAGCTTCTCTATTTTTAACAATACCTTTTTCAAGATCTTTACTCATCTTATCCATTTTAGTTTTCATCTGATGAGCTAAGTCTTTAAAATAGCTTTTTGTCCTGTTTGTATCGATGATAATCTTACCATCTTTTGATGCAATACCTATTTGAGAAAACTTATTCTTTTTCTCTATCTCTTCCTGCTTCTTCTTCTCTTCTGCCTGTTCTCTTAATAGTTGAGTTCTTGCTTCATGTGCTACTTTAGCATCATGTTCTGCTTGATTACTTTTACTATCTTGACAACCCAATATAGAGAGTAATAAAATAATTGTAACTAACAAATGTTTAAATTTTATCATGTGATTTCCTTTGATTGTTTTTATCTGAAATATAAATATTAGAAATTAGTAATATTATACACTAAATCAATAGTTCATATGCCAATGCAAAACTACTTTAGCTAACCTCTAAAGTTTTGCGTATTTTTGATACTACTTCCTCTATACTTTGTATTATAATACCACACATAAGCAACTAAAGGGAGCTTGAATAATAGGTAATACTAATGGATAATTTCCCAAGCCAAAAAAAGATTGACAAGATATAATACGATATAAAAGAAAATAGCAAAATATATTAGATATTGAAATGAGGATAATTATGGAACAGTTAGGAAATATTGAATTTATTAAAACATTTGTGGGAATGGTCGCATTGATGAATCCTTTGGGTGCAATTCCTATTTTAATTACTCTTTGCAGCAACAAACCAGATGTAGTGTGTAAACGTATTCCTAAAGTAACAGCAACATCCATATTGATTATTCTGCTAGTTTCGGTATGGACTGGGGAGATTATTTTAAAACTATTTGGCATTAGTATTGAAGCCTTTCAAGCAGGTGGAGGAATACTCATTCTACTAATGGCAATCCATATGCTCCAAGCAAAAAAAGATCCAGTTAAGCAAACAAAAGGGGAGTCTAAAGAGTTGAGCGAATCCGAAATTAAAAGTATGCTCAGTGTAGCGGTAGTTCCTATGGCTATTCCACTAATGGCAGGACCGGGGACTATCTCTTTCAGTATTATTCAAGGGGCAGAAGTCTCTGGTATTCCTGGAGGAAGGCTTATTTTAAGCCTTGTAGTACTTGCTGCAGCACTGCTTGCTTGGATTACACTTGCCATGGCAAAACCAATAGGTGAAAAACTAGGCGAAACAGGACTCAATATTGCAACCCGTCTAATGGGTATGCTTTTGGCTGCAATTGGTGTGCAGATGATTGCCCACGGTCTAATAAAACTACTTCCAGGGCTTGCTTCTTAAACCTGCATCCTTTATTGATGTTCTGTAAAGTTACAAGAAAATGATGAAAAATAAACTCTTTGAACCTCAAGTACTAATTCAGAAAGAAGCTTGGGAGATAGAAAGACTATCAGAGTTAAAAGAAGACTGGGATATACGTAGAGTTAGGATGAAGCCTGGACGTCTTGATGTCCATATCTCTTTCTTTAATACACTTAGGATGCAATTTTCCTCTGTAAACTACAACAATGCTATTTTACTACAGGGAAGTGCTCCAAAGGGAACAGTGATGCTCTCTATTATTCAGTCAAAAGGTCAAGTCTCTTTCCAAAATGAACCACTTAAGCCTTCTGAATTAATTGTAACAAAATATGGTGAAGAGATTGACTATCTTGCAGGAAGTGCCAATCAAATTTTAACATTTGCCATTGAAAACACATTTTTTTCCAAATTGTTTTTTGACTATTTTGGAACTTCTTTTGAAGTTTTAAGAGAAGAATATAGATTAGTAATAGATCTTCAATATACAAAAAGCTTTATTCACTATGTGCAAAAATGGCTTAACTACTTTTCCAATGAAAAAAAGTTCTTTATAGCAGAAATCTATCATCGCATTGAAGAGGAGATTTTATATACACTTTTCTCTTTACTACAAATTACTCCAAAATATCTTAGGAAAGAGAAGTTCAATATGAAAAAAGTACGTCAAGTCATGCAAAATAATATTGATACTATCTACACCATAAGTGATCTTGTAAAAGAGCTTCATATTAGCCCACGTACGCTTCAGCATAACTTCAAATATACATTAGGTGTTACCCCAAAGCAGTATTTTCATCAGCTTCGTCTTCATGCAATTAGAGAAGAATTAATGGTAGCAGAAGTGGGGAAGAGGCAAATATCCGATATTATCCTCAAGTATGGGTTTTTCCGTCCAAGCCATTTTGGTGCAGTCTATAAAAAAGCCTTTGGTGAAACTCCATCCCAGACACTCAAGAGATAATCATTAAAACTTAAAAAGTTTGCGTATTTTTGATACTACTTCTTCCATACTTTATTTTATAATACTTCTACAAATCTTCTATTGGGCTATAAGCCTAAATTTACAATAGATTATAAAGGAAAATCAGAATGAACAAAATTAATAAATTAACTGGAGTAGCACTACTGGCACTGCTTGGAACACAAGTAATGGCAGTAGATATAAAAGCTAAAATGTATGATAAGAATGATTCATTATGGGAAAAGCCAACAGCACTTCAAAAGAGGCTCCCACCTGAAAAGATGCCGATGGTACAAGCAGACAACAGTGGTAAACCATTGACAGACATGACCATGATTGCAGACCGTCAGGCAGCTATGAATCAAGTAACTGCCTATAGTTTCCTAATTGACGAAGACCGATGGGAAGAGTGGTTTGCTCTATATAGTGATGATATTATTTTTGAGACAACAACCCCTTGTTTTGGTACTATTATAACTACAGGGAAAAAAGCATTTAGAAAGTTTATAGATGTACGCTTTAGAGGACCGGGGAGTGAGAAGAAGAACTTTGCACATAGACATACTATGGGTAATATGCATGTAGCATATCAAGACAAAGAGCGTATAGAGATACGAACCTATATGCTGATTTCTGATGCTTTTCCAGATGGAAAATTTAACCTATTTACCAGTGGTACTTACAATGCAACACTAAAAAAGATAGATGGCAGATGGCTTATCACACGCTGGTATATTGAAGTGGATGGAACCGTTCCAAAATCATCTATTCCAAAGATGGAAGGTATTAAATATATCTCTGACAACAGAAAAGAGTGTAAATAATAGATGAGAAAAAAATCATTAAAAGGAGCGAAGATGATACTGAGTACATTATGTCTCAGTATCAATCTCTTTGCTTATGATGCTACTTTGGCAAAACATTTTGATAAAACCTTTTCCAGATATTCTCTTAAATATCTAAACCATTCCCAAATGTTTGTAGATGCAGATACAACAATGAAAATGATTAGAGATAAACGAGCATTTATTTTACTTGATATTCGTACACCTAACGAAACAAGTGTCGTCGGAATAAAAACACCAAATACCATGGAAATCCCATTCGACAAACTTTTTAAAAAAGAGAACTTAGACAAACTTCCAAAAGATAAACCTATTGTAATCGTGTGTCATTCAGGCAACCGTGCTTTACAGGCAGCAACAAGTTTAACAATACTCGGATTTGAAAATACCAAAGTACTTTATGGTGGAATCGTTGCACTTAGCAAAAGTGATTCAACAAAAAATGCACCAATAGAGTAGGTTACAGTAAAGTATAAATTTTAAGATGATAGTTTAATGAAAACATTTCTATATTGTATATACAAAAGTGTGACTTTAGAAAGCACCACAAACTCTCTACGCAGCCATACCACCCAAGCCAAATTCTACTCTAAAATCTGTAGCTTTTACTTCAGGAACAATCTTGTTTTTCTCTCTGTTTAATTCTACAATACCATATCTTTCCAGAGTTTTAAGCGTACGAGAAAGGTTAGACTTCTTTCTACCTGTAAGAGTTTCAAGTTCTGTCAAAGATGCTGGCTTCTTATCTAAGATGGTCTTCAATAGTTGCCTATTCTCATTACTGAGTACCTGTGCCATTGACTTAAGCGATTCGAACCATATCTTGGGTTCATTCTTCTTTGGATTATACTCACCTCTAGCTATTGCAATGGTTCTTTGCTTGTATGCTTCTTTAGTCATAATACCAACATAAACTGTTTTCATTCTATACTCCTAATTTTGATTTATATAACGCTCAACACTATCCCAAAAGTCTTCTATTAACTGTACTGCTGATGCGAACTCATAGGGAAAGACTTCCATTCTCTTATGTAAATGATCCCAAGTCTCTTTCTTTGCACCGTATTTACCTTTTCTAGGCTTGAAACTATGTGCATTGTCATATCCTAAGACCCTGTGATTGCTTTTGTCATGCAGCGTCAAAGAGTACCTGATGCCATGAGGTATCTCTTTGCTAACAACTACTTGCTTGGCTTCAAATTTTACCCAATAGCCATTGTCCATTGGAAATATCTCACCATCAAGCATAAGTAAATTTTCAAAATCATTCACTGCTATCCTTTTAGTTATCAATAGATGATAACATATTGTATCTATTTTGTCAAATAATCTGGTATTTTCAACCAAAAACAGAGTATATACACATGAGGGAGTATTTATCTTACGCTCCACTTCAAATTCCCAATCATTCTTTAACTATTAGGTATTAATTATGTCAGATAAGACTTAATTACAAATTACGGTATGACTACAAAACCTCTAAAAACTCCACCCCATCTTTAGACCCAAGCAGTAAAAAGCTTCTTAGTTTAGGAGTAGATTTGATTTTATCAAGTTTGAGATATCCCTCTATCTGTTCAATCCCCTCTTGTTTTTTAGCCTCATAATCCTCTTTCTGTTTTACCCACTTTAGCTCAAAGAGGTAGTTGTTTGGTACTTTTGGGTCTCTTCCTATAAGTAAGATATCTGGGTATCTGTTATTCTTTTCAGGTTGAGACTCTATAAAGTAGAAACTTGCAAAGCTAAGAAGTGAAAGAGTGATGACTTGAAAGTGGTTCTCTTTGAAACCTACATGGTCTCTGTTTGAGAGAGTTTTTATAACGGTAGTGAGTTGCTCTTGGAAAGGTTTAGTATCTCCTAGTAGAAGTTGTCGCAATATTTTACTGATTGATTTAGTGATGTTAAAACTATTTCTCTGCTCTATCTCTACAGCAAAGTAGTTAAAGTAGAGTATCTCTATCACATAGTTAGGTATCTCAAATCTAAAAAGTTCTTCTACAATAGCATCTTTAATAGTAATAAACCCCATAGAGTAGATTAGAGTTATAAAATCATCTTCACTAAAGACTCTGTTTAGGTCATATCTATCTTTTATTTCTCCTGTTATGGTTTTTGTCTCTATGAGTTCTTGGAGGAGTTCAAAGTTCCGTTCACTATCTCCTATATTAAAAAGTCTCATAATGGCTCTATAATCAGAGGCTACATTACTGTCTAACATTTTACTTGGCATAAGACAGCGTTTGTAGTCATATTTGGAGATAAAGTAGTTTACTAAAGTAGCATTATAGATTCGTTCATCTGCTTTGATGTTAAAGAGATAACCGTTATACCACTTTTTTACTCTCTCTAAAAGCTCCTCTCTATCTATATCAGGACATTTTTTAAAGATAGTCTCTTCTAGTGAATACTCTACTTCATTTTGGGTAAACCCTGCCATGGCATTAAATTTTTCACTATGAGAGATATTTGAAGCTATATTAAATCCAGAACTTAGACTATCTAGTGTGATGGGTGTAACACCTGTAATGAACATCTTTTGGACGATGCCTGAGAAGGTTGCAGTTTTTAGTACTTCATAAAAGCTTCTGACGTAGCCACCTTTTCCAACGATATCTAAAAAATCTTCCATATTGTGGGCTAAGATGGCATTGGCGAACTGGTCGTACTCGTCTATGAGGAGATAAGTTTTATCATTTTTAATAATTTCAAAAAAGTACTCCATCAGAGAAGATGGTGTATCTATAGTTTTTAGCTCTTGGCTATATTTCTCATCATAACCATAACTACTAAAATAGTTCATTAGAGCAATCTGTACTTTAAATAAAAAACGCTCATAAACTTTATCTGCTCCACCATCTACATTAATCCCTGAAAACTCAAAAAATAGTATCCTAAAGCTACTCTTTAGTGGTGTTGGGTTTTTCCCTATATAAGTATCTGAAAATAGCGTTTCAAACTCATCTGAGCTATTCTCATCGTAGTAGTATTGTAGCGTTGAGAGAAAGAGAGATTTTCCAAAGCGTCTTGGGCGTAAGAAGATCAGGTGTTGTTCATTCAGTTGCTCTAGGGTTTCAATATATTTAGTCTTATCAATATAGAGATAATCATTCTCTTTTGCTACCTTATAGTTACTGATACCATAAATAATCTTTTTCACTTTAGCTACCTCTCTTTTTTCTTAGTAGATATTATAGCAAACTTTAAAGAAGAGTACCTATCTTACCTTCTGCTAAGGTAAATTTTGCAATGAAAATTATTTTCCTACTAAACTGCCAAAATATTCTCCACAACACTAAGTGAAATAGTCTGCATAATACGATTCTTTAAATACATCCTACCTAAAACATCCCAAACAATCACATTTACATATCATAATTACAGTAATCATTTACTACACACAATATTTCTAAAAGGAGTAACTATGTTACCACTTCCACAAATTATCACCATTGTTATTGTCGT
>Ga0256827_10001789_pt1 | contig 13855 bp, 3 predicted proteins | sample CV84metaG_FD_185977 | JGI IMG/M metagenome (GOLD analysis project Ga0256827, IMG submission 185977) | Hydrothermal vent microbial communities from East Pacific Rise, Pacific Ocean - CV84 | ecosystem: Environmental > Aquatic > Marine > Hydrothermal vents | place: Pacific Ocean: East Pacific Rise... | reverse complement strand
CCCCTAGCTGGAGCTTGGGAACGAGGGAAAACACTCCTACATGTATAACATTACTCATTGTCTTCTCCTGTGATTAGTTTTTTTAAATTTTGTAATTTTTCTAAAATAGATATATGGATAGGTCTATCTGCTTCTTTGAAGTGTCCCTGTTTAGATAAATGCAACAGTGCATCTTCTTTTGTCATTTTTCCCTTTCGATAGTTATATTGAGAGAGTCGTTTATCATTAAAGAAATATTCACCTAGCTGCTCCTCTACATCTATATCAAAGTGGATACTTTGATCTCTTATCTCATCTACACTAGAGTTTATTTCTCGATGGCTTAGTCTGCAAATAAAATTTGTCGTTAAGTCTTTTTCTTCAAACTCTTCAGTAAAACAAGATACTTTTTCTCCATCTGGTATACGAAAGTATTTTTTTGTTTTTATAATTTTTGTACGGTTTTCTGGACTGCTTGAACAACCACTTCTATCACCTTGAGAGGTAAAGATAGGTACATCAGTAAGAATGGGAATATCGGCATAAAGGTCATCATCATACCTTCTCCAAATTTTTACACTTATACCTGCAAACTCATAAGAACACTTACTTTTTAAGTCTATGTTATAAACAGGTATCGTTATGTTGTATTCATCTTTTCCTTTTACAGATACCACTCCAAACTTTAATATAGGTTTTTTAGTAGCTGTATTCCAGTTAAGCGTTTTACTCAGACACTCTGATGGTAAGTGATTACCTCTTGGTCTATAGGTAGAGACAAAATACAACTTAAGTCTTTTATCACTCTTCCCGTATATGTTTATCATGGTTGCATTTATATCCATAGCTGACTCCTTTTTGGAATCTTTTGGGAATAAGATAAATAGTACAAATATCCATAAACCAAAAAACAATACTCCATTTTTAAAATACCTATTTAAACCAGCACCCATCACCATAACCTCTCTATCTCTAATAAATTTTCCATTTTTTTCTTTATTTTTCCTAACTATATTAAATATTCATTTGTTTATTTTGGGTTATATGATAATTTACCTAACACTCATTCCCTCATCTAAATAACGAATTAAAGGATATAAAAAGAAGGTAATAACTCTACGTTTTCCAACTTTCATCTCAGCAGTTAGACTCATACCTGAATTAATTGCAAATTTTTTATTGCCATATTCTAAAAAATAATCTTTTGGTTTAATAAGAACTTCATAAATAGGACCCATCTTTTCATCTTCTAAAGCATCGTCTGCCACATGAATAACTGTTCCCTCTATTAACCCATATTTTTGAAAGTTAAATGTATCCACTTTTACAGATACATTCATATCTTTTTTCACAAATCCAATATCTTGATTCATAACCGTAGCTTTAAATATCAATGGAGCATCTTTGGGAACTATCATCATTAACTTTTCAGCAGGAGTAACCACCCCACCTTCTGTATGAACCAATAATTTAGAGATATACCCATCTACAGGTGATTTTATAAATTGTTTTGCATTTTGAAAACGTATAGACTCTATCTCTGCATTTAATATAGTTAACTCTTTTCTTTTTTGTGTCAACTCTTCAAGAAGTCTATTTTTATACTCCTCTTTAATCAATCTAATTTGTTGTTTAAGCTCTGAAAATTTTGCTTTATATCCTGAAACCTCATGCCTTTTCATTGACAACTGCTCTTGATAATCAATCATCTGATTGTAAACAGCTTCATAATCTTTTTTTGCAATAATATCAAGAACAGCTAATAATTTTTGCTCTCGTTGTTGACTCATATTGTAGAGTTGTGAGATTCTTGATATATCTGATTTTAGAGAATTTAACTGCTCTTTAGCCTGTTGAAGCTGTTCTTTTACCAACTTTATCTGTTGTATCTGTGACTGCTTGGTCGAATGATATAAAGAGCGTTGTGTATTTATAACATTCGAAGAGACTCCTGAAAATTTACTCATATTTAATGGTCTATTGTCTACCAATGCCATTAATCGTGCTACTTCAATATTAAGTAGTTCAGCATTTTTACTTTTAGACTCTAGATTAGTCTGCGTTACAGATGGGTCAATCTCCATAAGAACTTGACCTCTTTTAACCAACTCTCCCTCTTTTACTAAAATTTTTTTTACAACTCCTGTCTCTATTGGTTGTACAGTTTTAATCTCACCAGAAGGAATAACTTTTCCTCTTGCACTAACCACCACATCTACTTTTGCGAAATATAACCAAGAGATAACCAATATCATCATTACCGTTAATATCCAAAACAACCAACGAGCTAATGGACTAGTTGGACTATCTTCAAGTTCTACTAAAAGAGGTTTAAACTCATGTCTATCTTTTGTACTAAATAGTCCCATACTTATCCTTGTTGTGTATATAAGAAGTGATAATAACCCTGTAGTTTCATAAGTTGAGTATGTGAACCTCTCTCTACAATTTTACCTTTATCCATAACCACGATTACATCACACTCTTTAACTGTATTAAGTCTATGAGCAACAACAAACATGGTTCGTCCCTCTTTAATTTTTTCTATATTATCTTGAATAATTTTTTCAGATTCATAATCAAGTGCAGAGGTTGCCTCATCAAAAATTAATATCTTAGGATTGGTTAACAATGCTCTAGCAATAGCAACACGTTGACGTTGCCCTCCCGAAAGAGAAGCTCCTCTCTCTCCAACTTCGGTATCATACCCTTCTGAAAGTTCAGATATAAATTCATGAGCTCCTGCAATGGTTGCCACATGGATAATATCTTCAATAGAAGCACTTGGTTTAGATAGTGAAATATTCTCTTTAATAGAGCCTGAAAAAAGATAATTCTCTTGAAGTACAACTCCGATATTATTTCTTAACCATTTAGGGTTCATATGACGTATATCAATATCATCAATATAAATTGTTCCACTATTTGGAACATATAGCCGTTGAATTAATTTGGTAATGGTACTTTTACCACTGCCACTTCGTCCTACCAACCCCACAGAAGTTCCTGGTCTAAATCCTATAGAGAAACCATCTATCACCATTGGAGTATTTGGAGCATAAGCAAAACTCATATCATCAAATCGTACATCTCCACGAATAGCTGGTAGCGTAATAGCTTTATCATTGGTCTGCTCAGTTGGTGTATTTAAAATATCTCCTATTCTATCTACCGAAAGAAGTGTCTGTTGAAACTCATTCCATAAATTAACCAAACGTAAAACAGGTCCAGAGAATTGATTTGCAAACATCTGAAAAGCAATTAACTGTCCTACAGAGAGTTTATTATCTAATACCAACATCACTCCAAAGTAGAGCATGGAGATGGTCATCAGTTTTTGTAATGCACCTGAAATACCACCTAAAATATTAGAGAGGTGATTTAAATCAAAACTTGCTTTTACATAATTTGCCAAATAATCTTCCCACTTTTTCTGCATAGAGCCTTCAAGTGCTAAAGATTTAACTGTCTGTACGCCTGTTACTGATTCAACCAAATAGGCATTTGATTGAGCTCCCATCTGAAACTTCTCTTCTAGTCTTTTTCTAAGTACAGGTGTAATAGCTAGGTTAATAGTTGCAATAAGTGTAACAAAACCCAAAACAATAAAAGTCAATTTTGTACTATATAAAAACATCACTGCAACAAAAACAAAAGAGAATAAAATATCTAAAATAAGAGTTACCGATTTATTGGCAATAAAATCACGAATTTGGTCTAACTCTCTTACTCTAGCAATAATATTTCCTACTTTTCTCTTCTCAAAATAGACCAAAGGTAAGGCTAAGAGATGATAAAATAGTTTAGCTCCTAACTTTGCGTCTATCTTTGAGGTAGTATGAGCAAAAATATAATTTCTAAGTAGATTTAAAATCAAATCAAAAAGTGTAACTGCTAAAAATGCTATAGCTAAAACATCTAATGTGGTCATAGAATGATGTACCAATACTTTATCCAGTATCACTTGTGTAAATAGTGGTGAGACCAAGCCAAAAAGCTGAATAATAAACGAAGCAATTAATACTTCTGATATAGCTTTTTTATATTGTAAAATTTGATTAAAGAACCATCCAAATCCAAATTTAACTTGCTGACTTAAAAACTGTTGTTTTAAGACAATAGTTCTTCCTTCTGCAACCTCTTTATATGCTTCATAAGTTAAAATATAAGGGTTTTTAGAACTCATATCAAAAATCAAAAGCTCATTTTTCTCTTCATCAGCTTTAATGATGGTCATATATGAACCATCTTTTTTTATAGCAATTGCAGGGAGAGGATAGTTTTTAACTATCTTCTCTACAGAGAGCTTTTTAATAGAAGCTTTAAAACCCTCTTTTTTAGCTACTCTTGCTAACTCTTCTATGCTTGGTTCTTCTTCACCAAGAGCATACTCTTTTATAATACTTCTACTGTCTATAGCTATTTGGTTAAGCTGACCAACTACTTCTAGTGCGACTAATGCTGATTGCAATAGGCTCTCCTCTTTTTATAATATATTATTGATGCCAAGAATTTTGAATAATCTGCATAAGCTCTTGATTGTTTTGAATATCTCTATTACTGTCTATATCTATTCCATGATCATCTGCATAAGCATGAACTTGTTGAACTAAATTATCAATATCTCCACTACTCAAGTAGTTTCCATCTGCTAACTCTACTCGTTCAATAGCATAGGTATCTATAGCTTGATATTGAACATGTATCTCATCATTCTCACCATATTGAACATATAAATCTTTTTTATCAAAAATAAAACTCACATCTTCTGTTGAAATATTTTCCCCAAATATAATAGTATCTCTATTTGAATCTCTTCGTTTAGACTTATCTTGAATAGTATCTTCTCCATTACCCTTTTCAAAATAGTAACGATCGTTTCCATAACCACCTTTTAAATAATCATCTCCACTTCCACCATAAATTTGATCATCTCCTGCGTAACCATAAATTCGGTCGTTTCCTGCATAACCATATATCTTATCATCAAGTTTATTTGAACCATAAAGCCTATCATTTCTATCTGTACCTTCAATGGTTATTAACTCGCTAATATCCATACTATTCATTGAAGTTCCATCACTAAACTCAACTATTTCAATTTTATATTTATCACTGCTAAACCAATCTTTTATTGTTAATGAATTCTCATCATTTATTTTTAAAATCAAATTTTTTCCATCTTTAATCATTTTGAGATTCTCTTTAACAATTCCCTCTCCAAATACTATTTTGTCAATATCTGAACTTTTTTGTTTTGATCCATCTTTAATTGTATCTACTCCATCTCCCATATTAAAATAGTAGGTATCACTTCCATAACCACCTTCAAGATAATCATCTCCTTCTCCTCCATAGAGTTTATCATCTCCTCCATAACCATAAAGTCGGTCATTGCCCTCTCCTCCATATAGTTTATCGTCTCCTCCATAACCATAGAGTCTATCATTTCCTAGATAACCATATATCTTATCATCAATCTTATTTGAGCCATAAAGTTTATCATTTCCATCTGTTCCATCAATAATAATTAACTCACTAAGCTCCATACTACTCATTGAAGTTCCATCACTAAACTCAATAATTTCAATTTTATATTTATCACTACTAAACCAAGATTTAATTCTTAACGAGTTCTCATTATCTATTTTTAAAATTAAATCTTTTCCATCTTTAACTATTTTTAAACTCTCTTTACTAATTCCCTCTCCAAATACTATTTTATCAATATCAGAACTTAGTTTTGAGCCATCTTTAATTGTATCTACTCCATCTCCCATATTAAAATAGTAGGTATCACTTCCATAACCACCTTCAAGATAATCATCTCCTTCTCCTCCATATAGCTTATCATTACCTATATAACCATACAGCTTATCGTTACCATCTCCACCATAAAGTTTATCGTCTCCTGCATAACCATATAGTCGGTCATTTCCTCCATAGCCATTTAATATATCATTGTTATTTGTTCCCTTTAAACGGTTGTTTCCATCTGTTCCATTAATAGAGTCATTATTAACTATAAACTCTATAATTTTATCAACAGAAGCTCCATCACTATCAGTAACAGTAATTATGGCTTTATCATCTCCACTATATTTACCATCAACTTGATAATTCCACTTTCCACTCTCATCAACAGTTAATATTCCATGTGCTACATTAGTTGAAACTGTATAGGTAAAGCTTCTATTATCAATATCACTAACAGCAATAATACCCTCTTTTTTTAACTCATTTACAAGAGTTACTTGCTCTTGAACAATAGCTACAGAAGGAGCATCATTTGTTCCTATTATAGTAATTACTAAATCTTTAGAGTCTGTTGCTCCATCTTCATCTGTTACAGTTATTGGTAAAGTTATCTCTTTTACTTCATCTTTTTTCAATGATTGATAAGCTTCATCACTTGCATTAAAACTATATGTTCCATCACTATTTAGGGTAAACCCTGCTACAGTAGATGTAGTAGTAAAGGTTGCACTATCTTCAACATCAACATCACTATAAGTTACCACTCCATAAATTACAGAACTATCTTCATCTACGGATACAGCTTCAATAGCATCAAGTATAGGGGGATTATTTACTGGTGTATCATTTTCGGCTATTACTTCAAAGTTTAATGTTGCTAAATCACTCTCTCCCTTAGCATTAGTAATTTTTATAATTAAACTCTCTGTACCATTATAGTCTGCATTTGGAGTATAACTATAGTTTCCATACTCATCAATCACAAAAGTTGCATGTTCAGAACCTGTAACTACTTCATATACTAACCCTTCTATATTTCCATTAACTTCAAATGTACCGTTAATAGAGCTATCTTCTTGTAATGTTAGTGTTAGATCCTCTAATATTGGATTACTACTACTTAAAAGAGTCATTATAGAACCATCATAGAACTCTATTGACTCTACTTCTAATCCATAGATATATTGATCTTTTATTCTAATTACATCAGATAGTTCAGATAATATCTTATTTCCCTCTTTTAGCCCAATAAGTAAATCATATCCTTCACGTTGGGTTACAATATCATCTTGCGTAATTCCCTCTCCAAATATTAAGCTATCATTACCTGAAAATTCAGATATTAGATCTGCTCCATCACCTCTGTTATAAATATATAAATCATCTCCAGCTCCACCTTCAAGTGTATCATCACCAAGACCACCATTTAAAGAGTCATCACCCTCTCCACCTTTTAGTAAATCATCCCCAGATAGTCCACTTAAAAAGTCATTACCTCCTAAACCTTGAAGTTGCTCTTGACCAGTAGTTCCATAAAGTACATCGGTATATGCTCCACCAATAACTATTCCATCTTTTTCTAAAACTCTTGCTGTTAAACCTTGCTCTTCTTTAGTATCAAGTAAAAGATTATAAAGAGCCTCTTTAGTTAAACTTGTTCCATTCTCAAATTCAAATAATTCAATAGAACCACTCTCTTCAAACCAATTTTTAACTCTTATTTTATTAGATAATTCTAATAAAACTCTTGTATCATCCACACTATCACGCAGACCAATAATCAAATCACCACTTGCTCTATCCCATTTAACAATCAGTTGTTCAACAGTAATTCCTTTAGCAAATAGAACTTTATCTGCTCCATCTCCACTATCATCAATGGTCATAACTCCATCACCCAAAGCATAAAGGTAAGTATCATCTCCATCTTTACCTGAAAGAGTTGTGCCATAGAACTCTTTACTTAAGGTCTCGTTGTTAGTGATAGTATCTAGGGCGTTATAAGCAAAACCAATATCTCGTATAACACCCCCACCATCACTACTACTATAGTTTGTCTCATTTAAAATGGTGTTTCCATTTTCTGTTCTCTGCTCAAAGGTAATACCATTTTTACTATCAAGATTAATAGCTGTTACACTACTAAGTTGGATATTAACTAACTCACCTTCATCTGTTTTACCATTTTGGTTTTCATCTTTCCAAAGTAATAAATTTCCAAACGCTTCATCTTTACTATCTATGACTCTATCACCATTTGTATCATACTGAGCCAATGCTTCATAACCATCTTTAGCTAATGTTCCATCGGCTAAGCGTGTAAACTCTCCAAATATCTCCGAACCATCATTTATCTTTCCATCTTTGTTTAGGTCAACTACCAGTTGAGCATCGCCTTTATCCATCCATGCTGTGTGTTCTCGGTTTCCATCTCCATCGTAATCAAAGTAGGCATTTGACCCTTCTAGGGATGTTGATGTTATTCCGTTGCTGTTTAGGTCTAGGACTAGGGGAAGAGAAATATTTTTTTGAATATTAAAAGTGAGAGTATGAGTTAACACACCTCCTTTACCATCGTTAACCTCAATAGAAACTTCATCTATTCCAATATACTCATTTGCTGGAGTATATTCCCAATTTCCTTCTGAATCAATAAGAAATTCACCATGAACAGCTGTTGCAGAGTAGCTTAAAGTATCTCCATCTGGGTCTTTAATATAAGATAATAAACCTTTTTTAACACTAGAACTTCTTAAAGTAAAGGATGTTTGAACAGAGGGATAAATTTTAGTACCATCTAAGCCAATTCGTTGAAACATCAACTCTTTAGTTAGATAAGTTGAAGAGTTATCATTAATTTGATAAAACTCTCCATTACCCCAAAGAATCATATAGTCTCCATTTTCTAAGACTAAAACATCTTTTACCATTCTGCTTCCACCAATCAATTGATTATTTATTAACTGCTCTTCCCCTACCTTATTACCATCAATATTAACCTCTTGCATATAAAGATTGGTCTCTTGTTTAGCTCCATTTGATATAGTAGATTCATAAATGACCATATAATTATTATTCTTTAAAGAGACTAAGGATTTAATATGTTGATGATGCCACATCTCTACATCACTATTAACAATAGTATCTTTTATTAACTCTCCATTAACATTGAATAGTTGCATATGAACATCAGAACCATAATTAACAGTATCATAAAAAACCATAAAATTTCCATTATTTAATTTTATAGTTTGTATAGAGGAAGAACTTACACCTACCCTTGAATTCTCTTTATTTAAGATTATATCTACACCAACTTGTTCTACATTTAAGTTATATCTTTTAATTATTACTGAGGAACGAGTCACCTCTCCTCTCTTAATCTCTATAAACTCTCCATCTTTATAGATTGGATAGGTTGATATATAATCATAATCAATACTTTTTTCATCACCTATTTTTAAGCCATCATTTGAGAATTTTTGAAAAAATAGTTTTTCTGAAGCTCTCCAACTTATCAAATAAGCGTCCTCTAATTCAATAATAGAAGGAAATCTTTCCCAACTATCGGTTGTAGTGTTAACTTCTACTACTAAACCTATTTTAGTTCCATCTTCAGAAAATAGTTGTTGATAAATATCAGTATTTCCACGATTATACGCTTCATAACTAATTATAAAATTTCCATTTTTCAATTGATGAATTGCAGGATTCTCCTCGTTATAAACATATCCACTTTTCCCTACTTTTATAGGTTCCGTTAAAGAGTGTAATGCACTATCAAATAACTGATATTGTAACCTTCTTTTATTATCACGCCAACTAACAACAAATGTATTATTATTAAGAATATTTATTGTAGATCGCCTAGGAAGATCTACTCTGTCTCCTATTATAATACCTTGAGCATCAACTCTTTGAATATAGTTTTTTTGACTTAAATAGCTCTCTGTCTCATTTACACTATAAAATAAGATAAACTCTCCACTGGATAAAGCAAATAGTTCACTATCATTATATTTATAAAACTCATCATTCACTAATATCTGTGAAGTATCCTCTGCTAAAAGAATAGGTGCATGATTAATAAGCTCTGAAATAGTAACAGAACTACCATCAGCAAAAACAATATCATCAAGAGAACCATCTTCTCTCATAATAATGGCATCATTCAAATTAGCGAAATCAACACCATCTTCTTTAAGAGCAACAATTATATTATCTCCAACAATTTTTGCTTGAATATCATCTTTAGTAATACCTTCACCAAATTGAATCTTATCATCAGAACGTCCCATAAGTATATCTTTACCATCACCACGATTAAAGATAAAAGTATCATTTCCTCTACCAAGAAGAACCAAGTCATTTCCTTTTCCTGCCTCTACACTATCATCACCTGTTCCCATTAATAAAAAAGTATCTTTACCATCCGTTCCTTTTAGAGTATTATTAAAATCATTATCTATTGTTAAGGTTGAATTATCTTCTGAAAAAATAAATTTTTCTACAATACTCTGTTCATAGAAACTATTAATAGTTATAGAGTCATTCTCATTTACATTATAGATTAAGCCTAAACCATTATTTTCTTCATTTGCAAAAGGAATTTCATTATAATCAACATCTTCTCCATTTAACATAGACTCAAATAGTTCTCTATATTTATTGAAAATTCCTTCTCCAAATTTAATAGTATTAAAACTACTCACTTCATAAGGAGCATTATCATTAATTCTATCATGACCATCCCCAAGATTAAAGAGATAAGTATCATTACCATCACCACCATAAAGAACATCATCTCCACCAGCACCTTGAATTATATCATCTCCACCAAGTCCAAAGATTTTTTCTCCACTACTAGTACCAACAAGTTCATTGTCATTCTCATCACCATAATAACTTGTATGACTCTGAACATCATCAACACTCCAACTTGTGCCATCAGCAAAAGTTACAGCTTCTATCTGATAGCTATTTTCCAAGAACCAATTCTCTATAACTATAGAGTTATCTTCATCTATCTTAATAGTTAAACTATTCTCTCTTCTTGTTAACTCTAAATCTTCAGCAACAATTCCCTCTCCAAAGGTAAGGCCATCTATCTCTCCTTCAACTGTTGAATAATCACTAATAGTATCATGACCATCTCCAAGATTAAAGATATAGGTATCATCTCCTACCTCTCCCTCTAATCTATCATCTCCAAGACCACCATCAAGTTTGTCATTACCTTCACCACCTATAAGCGTATCATTTCCACTACCCGACTGAATATCATCATTACCACTATTTCCACTGACAATATCATCTCCACCTAAAGTAATAACCATATCATCTCCTGCTAATGCATCAACAATATTGGCATCATCACCATAGATTAAAAAGTCATCATTAACAGTAGGTTCTCCACCTAAATATTTAACATAGTCGATAACTGTTCCATCAAACAAGACCATATTTTCAACTCTATTATTAGAATTCAACCAATTTTTCAAGACTATTTTATCAGAGAGTTCATCTAAATTCTTATTACCATCTTTTAGATATATAACAACATCATCATTATCTTTAAAAATAAGCAAATCACTCTCACTAATACCCTCTCCAAATTTAAGTGTATCATCCCCTGCATCATAATAACTATAATCATCACCTTTACGTCCATAGTCATAGATTACATCTTTCCCATCTCCACGATTAAAGATATAGGTATCATCTCCAAGGTGACCATAGAGCGTATCATCTCCTTTTTGTCCCTCTAAAGTATCATTATCGTTAAAACCCAAAATAGTCTCTGACGCATCAGAACCTGTGTGGGCAATAATATCTGCCATACTCCAAGAACTTCCATCTGCAAAACCAAAAGCCTCTATTGCATAATAAGCTCTGCTATATTCACGTGAGTTCTCATCATCATAAGTTGCCCATTTTTTCAAAGTAATTTTATCACTAAGCTCCTCAAAACTTTTTCCATCTTCTTTCAAGCCCACAACAAGGTCTACCCCATCCTGAACCATAATCAAGTCATCAGCAGTTACTCCCTCTTTAAATAGAAGTTTATCGTTACCAGTACGCCCCCAATCGCTAAAGTCATCTTCTATAATAGTATCTTTACCATCTCCACGACCAAAGAGGTAAACATCATCACCCTCTGCACCATAAAGTAAATCTATTCCTGCATCTCCTGAAAGTCTGTCATTACCATCTTCCCCATAAAGTGTATCATCTCCATCATTACCAATGATAATGTCGTTACCACCACCCATGTGAATGGTATCATTACCAGCAAGAGCATCAATCCTGTTATCTTCATCTCCAAACTCTAAAACATCATCACCTTCTGTAGGTCTAATAATAAAGTCAGCAATAGCAACTGTTCCACCATCTTCTGTAACAATTAACTCTACTCTATTGTCAATAGTTGTTTCACTAAACCAATCTGTTAAAACAACTTTATCATGTAATTCAGCAAAAGTTTTTCCCTCTTCTTTTATGGCTATAATTAAATCTGAATTAACCTGTTCTGTTAATAAATCACCATAACTAACATTTTGTCCAAATTTAATAGTATCTACACCAAGAGTATCTATTATAATGTCTTTTCCATCACCAATATTAAAAATATAGGTATCATTCCCCTCTCCACCTTTTAATATATCATCTCCAAGACCACCATTTAAAGTATCATTTCCTGCTAAGGCATCAATAACATCATCTCCAGCACCACTCTCTATTACTTCTGAAAATTCTGTATGACTAATGACATTATTCTCTCCACCATAAATATAGTAACGGCTTGTTATCCAGTTTTCATCAAAGGCTAAAGCATTATAGGTAGAACTTTTATCTATAGCCAATACTTCACCATCACCAAAAATTATCTGTTCTACTCCTCTATTGCTATTTTTCCAATCTCGGATAACTACATAATCTTTAAGTTCTGTATAGGTTTCATGGTCAACATCTATCTTAATCACCAAGTCATTACCATGAGTTCCTATAGTTACTTTATCACGGTTAATATCTTCGAACTTAAGGGTATCATTCCCTGCATTTACTTCTATCTCTTCGTTTTGATACTTATCATCTATAATAACTGTAAAATCATCTTTTTTATAGACATAAGTATCATCTCCTAATCCACCTCTAATCTCTGCTCCATGGTTTGATAAAAGTGTATCTAAGTTATTATCTAACATCATTCCTGCTATAACAGATTTATCTAATTTTGAACCATCATAGAACTCAAAACTCTCTATATTATTATTGGTTTTAAACCAATCAGTCATAATAATTTTATCACTCAATTCATCAAAGGTTTTCCCCTCCTCTTTGAGAGCAACGATTAGATTAAAACCATCTTGCTTATAGCGTAAATCATCTTGAGTAATTCCCTCTCCAAATGTTAAGGTATCTTCTCCTGCATTTTTTTGACGATTATATCTATCATGATAATTATCATAAATAGTATCTACACCATCTCCACGACTAAAGAGATAAACATCATCACCTCGTCCCCCTCGCAATGTATCAGCTCCCGTTCCACCACGTAAAGCATCATTGCCTAAACCAGTGATAATAGTATCATTACCACTTCCACCATCTACCATATCTAATCCTGCTCCTGTAGAGATAGTGTCATTTCCTAATCCACCAACAACAGTATCATCTCCACTTCCTATAGTAATAGTATCATTACCAGCCAGCAAATCAATAGTAACACTATCATTTCCAAAGATTAAAGTATCATCACCCTCTGTAGCAATAATCAAACTACTAGTAGCAATGGTTGTTCCATCAGCAAATTCAATATTTTCAACTTTATTATAACTATTGGTATAGTTTTCTATTATAATCTTATCACTCAACTCTTCAAAAGTTTTTCCCTCTTCTTTTAAAGCTACTACAAAATTATTCCCTATCAATTTTCCGATTAAATCATCTTTACTAATACCCTTTCCAAATTTCAGAGTATCATTACCTATAAAATCTAAAACTGTATCTATACCATCTCCACGACTAAAAAGATAAACATCATCACCTCTTCCTCCTTGAAGCCTATCAGCTCCTACTCCACCACTTAAACTATCATTGCCAAATCCTGTAATAAGTA
>Ga0256827_10001788_pt1 | contig 13856 bp, 8 predicted proteins | sample CV84metaG_FD_185977 | JGI IMG/M metagenome (GOLD analysis project Ga0256827, IMG submission 185977) | Hydrothermal vent microbial communities from East Pacific Rise, Pacific Ocean - CV84 | ecosystem: Environmental > Aquatic > Marine > Hydrothermal vents | place: Pacific Ocean: East Pacific Rise... | reverse complement strand
TGAAATGTTTATTTGGTTATTTGAGCTGTTAAGTTGTTTATTATTATTGCTACTTTAAACTTTATTTTTTAGCCTTTAGCCTTAATTATTAATTCTTAATAGTACAACTTCAGCTTCCTCCACTTATAATAAATCACTGCATCATATTTCTTCAACAAATCACTACCAATAACTCCATCGATACCTTTCTCTCCAATCATAGCATAAGATTCGTTTACATGATTTAAGTCTAGAACTACCACATCTAAATTTTTAATTTTAATATCTCCAATCTTAAAACTTTTCAAGCATGTGGTTTGGCTTTCCATACTATTTGTTCCCAAACCAGTGGAAAGCTGCTCAAGAGTTTCGTACTCATTGTCTTTATTGCCAAGAATGCTATCAAGTCTAGTTTTATCAAATACACTTTTACTAGCACCAGTGTCAATTAGAAGTCTTATTTTCTTTCTACCAACTTTTGCATTTAGCATAAGGTGGTAACCATCTTCATCTATTTGCACAACATCAATGGGAATAATACTTATTTTCTTTGCCATTAGAAGTTAGGTTTTAGATGATATTTAGCATAATACTCTTCAATATGTTTGATAGCATCTTCGGCATTATCAACTAATTTGAATAAGTTAAGATCTTCTTCTTTAATATTGCCTGCTGCAAGCATAGTTTTCTTGAGCCAATCAATTAATCCTCCCCAATAGTCTTTCCCAACCATTACGATAGGGAATTTTACCATTTTATTAGTTTGAATAAGAGTGATTGCTTCAAACAATTCATCTAAAGTCCCAAATCCACCTGGCATAACAATATATCCCTGAGAATATTTCATAAACATAAGTTTACGAACAAAGAAATAATTGAAAGTCAAAAATTTATCATTGTCAATAAATGGATTCTCATGTTGCTCGAAAGGTAAGTCAATATTCAATCCCACAGAAACACCTCCGGAGTAGTGAGCACCTTTGTTTCCAGCTTCCATTATTCCGGGACCACCACCTGTTATAACTCCATAGCCTAGTTTTGTAAGTCTGTAAGCTATCTCCTCAGCCAAAAGAAACATAGGGTCATCTTGCTTTGTTCTTGCAGAACCAAATATTGATACGCAAGGACCAATTTTAGCAAGTTTCTCAAAACCTTCAACCATTTCAGCCATAACTTTAAAAACAGCCCACGAATCATGAGTTTTAGTTTCATTCCATGATTTATGCTTAAATGCTTCTTTTAGCTTATGTGCTAATTTCTCGTCTCTTTTGTATTCTTCCATTATTTATAGTGTTTATTTGGTTATTCGTTTATTTGGTGATTTGAGTTGTTTAAATGTGGTGTTGTTCGTTAAAAGGTTTAAGACCTCTTTTTTTGATTTTAGTTTATAGTTTTGTATAAAATAGTTGTTGGGATTTTTTGATTTTAGTTTGTCAGATACTATATTTGCTTTATTTTTATTTCCTGTTATTACAAGTAATTCAATGTATTCTAATTTATTCTGAATATTATTATCAGTTTCGGTATTAAAATTATATTCATATTTATCAATACCTTTTTTGTAATTTATATTGGCATTAATGCTATCATCTAATAATTCATATATTAGACCTCTTTGAACTATATATAAAGGTTTTGGATTTAAGTCAATTATATTTTGGTTTGTTAATAAAGCTCCATTTATATCATTTAATCTAAATTGGAGCATTAATTTATTTATGTAAAATACAGTGTTCCAAGGGTAAATTTTGATAGATATATTTATGTCATTTAGTGCATTTTGTAGATTTTCTTTATTATTCCAATCTTTTTCAATAGCAACCTTCATTGCTTTATTGTTTAATTCAATAGCGTAAGAATAAGCCGCATAATACGATAAAGGAATTATTGTAACTACAGAAATTATCAATATGGTTTTTATTTTTCGTGTCACTATTTCCAATTTTTATTCTTAATTATTCATTCCTAATTCTTAATTAATTTTCCCTCTTAAATCTTAAATTTCCAATTTCCAATTTCCAATCTCTAATCGTTAATTTTAATTCCTTCTCCTTTTTCCTTTCACCTTTTCCTACTCCTCTTTCCTCAATACCTTATAAATCTTCTCCTGAATTCTAGTTCTAATATTCATTGTGATAAGTTTTCGATTCTCAGCACTTGGAAATGTTCTGTTTGATAGAAAAATGTATGTAATCTTATTCTCAGGGTCCACCCAAAAATAAGTTCCAGTAAATCCACTATGTCCAAAGCTTCTAGATGAAACCAATGGGCAAGTAGGGCCGCCTTTTTCGTGGTTTGGTAGTGGTTTGTCAAAACCTAATCCTCTACGATTATGATTTAATGGAAATTGCTGTCTAGTGAAATCTTCGAGTATATCTGAATTAAGATATCTTTCTCCACCATATTCTCCACCTTTCATAAACATTTGAGAAATAATAGCAAGGTCCAAACTATTCGAGAATAAGCCAGCATGACCTTCAATTCCTCCTATCATAGCACAACCGGGGTCGTGTACGTAGCCTTGAATTACTTTATGACGAAAATAAATGTCGTTTTCTGTTGGAACAATTTGTTTTAATGGGAATCTCTCCAAAGGTTTATAACCAATATGCTGTAAGCCCATTGGGTTATAAATTGTTTGGTTTAAATATTCTTGAATAGGCTTTTTACTTTGTTGTTCAATTAGTCTTCTCATATAGTACATTCCAAGGTCTGAATATTTATATTTTTTCCTTTTACGAAGTTTAGACTCCTTAATCTCAAGCATTATACTGTCTGCATAAGTGTCTAATATAAACAGATTCTTGCATACTTGTGTTGAGTAACCTTCTTGCTTTGTTGTTCTATATAGTGCAGAATTTAATTTTCCTTTTTTCATTGTGTGAAGATAAAAAGGAATCCAAGCAGTAAGTTGAGCTTGGTGACTAAGCAGATCTCGTATTAATATGTTACCTTTATTAGTGCTGTTAAGTTCTGGAAAGTAATATTTTAATCTTCTATCAATATCAATTTTATTATCATCGGCTAACTGCATTATAGCCAGAGTAGTGGCCATAACTTTAGTAATACTTGCAAGGTCGTAAATGCTTGAATCAGTTATTGGGTATTTGTTCTTGTATGTTTGTGAACCAAAGTTTTTCCTATAGAATACTTTTCCATCCTTAGCTAATAGAACTTGGCAGCCTGGGTAAGCTTTCGCATCAATGCCAGATTGAATAATGCTATCAATTACTAATAGACTATCACTATTAATTCCTAATTCTTCAGGGATTACGAAGCTCAGTCTTTTTTTTTTGAGCTCCAATCCAAAACCTTGTCGTATTGTATCGTTAATGCTAACAGGAAGTTTTCCAGTAATATCAAAACCACCAAATATCGCTTCTGCAGCCATCTTTTGTGCAGCTACATCTTCTTGATAACTTATTAGAATAGCCTTATTGTCAGATGTTTCTAAGAATCTGCTTGCAGCATAAGGGTTGGCATGCATATCAATTATAAGGTTAGTATGTTGTGCAATAAGGTTAGCAAGATCGTAAGTAGATTGGTAAATTCCATAATTCTTACTTGGAGAATTATTAGTGTTTAATACAGCCATAACTACATAATCATAGCCTTGTAATCGTTTAGCCATATTGCTTACCTCTGCAGAACTAGCGTTTCTTTTAATGCTAAATTTTGTAACGGCTCTATACAACTCGACTTCTTTACTAAAAGTATTTTTACTTGCTAAGCCAACAGTAATTACAGCAACTTTCTTTTCATTATTTGTAGTGAGGGGTAAGATGCTATCAGTATTTGTAATTAATGTTATGGCATTTCTATAAAGTTGATTATTTAATGCTTTGGCTTTGCTACTATTAATTGTTTCGTAGGCCTTTTTAGTGTTAAGTTGTTTCTTGAGGTTTAGATTTGCTTGATACTTATATTTAAGGACTTTCTTAACTCTATTGAAAATATCTGTTGAATCTAGAATCCCATTTTCTATAGCCGTTCTTATAGAATCAATACTTGTTTGTGCATCATGTGGCATAAGTAGAATGTCATTTCCTGCCAACAATGCTAATACTTCTAGTTGACCAGGCTTGAAATAATTTGAAACTCCTTTCATCTCTAGAGCATCTGTAATTGCTAAACCTTGAAAATTCATCTTGGTTTTCAATAAATCTCTTACAACTTTAGTTGAAAGGGTAGTAGCAAGGTCTTTAGTGCTATCAAGAGCAGGAATATACAAATGGGCTACCATAATGGAAGCAACACTGTCATGAATTAATTGCTTGAAAGGAAATAAATGAATGCTGTCTATATCGTGATAACTAGCATTTACTGTTGGTAATGTTTTATGAGAATCGGAATCAGTATCTCCATGGCCAGGAAAATGCTTTGCACAAGCCAATACATTTTGACTCTGCATCCCTTTCATATAAGCAGAAGTTTTTTGTGCAACATTCTGTGGGTTCTCACCAAAAGAACGACTGTTTATAACAGGATTAGCAGCATTATTGTTTACGTCGGCAACAGGTGCAAAATTCATATCAATACCCACAGCCTTGCATTGTTTGGCTATTTCAATTCCCATTTCATAAATCAGACTATCATTCTGAATTGCTCCCAATGTCATCTGACGTGGAAATCTCATTATTGAATCCAACCGCATACTAACACCCCATTCTCCATCTATGGCAATCATTAATGGTGTTTTGCTAATTTTCTGATAATAATTTATAAGATTAATCTGACGACCAATTCCTCCTTGAAAGAAACATAGTCCGCCAACTTTCTGTTTTCGAATTGTATTTGCAATCTTTTCGTGATAAGCTTTCGACTTATTAGAATGCGCACGAATCATTATTAATTGAGCTATTTTCTCATCAGTATTTAATGTATTGTAAATTGAGTCTACCCATTCTTGCTCGTTAAGTGGAATATACAAATCGGTACTATCAATTATTATTTGTTCGTAATGAGTTGAGTCTTTGATGCTATTAATAGAGATAGTATCACTTTGAGAGTAGGCAAAAAGCTGAACGAGAGTAAATAAAAATATGAATAATGACTTATAAACTATTTTGAGCATCAAATTCTTCTTTAATGTTGTGTTATTAATAATGTATCCTCAAAATTAAGATTAAGTCTTTGAATATTAATTGTATTGTTTGCTACTTTTTAACATGGTTTTGTTATTAAGATGAGATGATATTTTTCTCGCAAAGTAGTAACTTGTAAGTGTGATTTGTGTATTTGAAAAAATATTATTGGGATGAAGCTCATATTGTCATTGAATTTATTTAGAATGGTATTAATACCCTGCCTATTGATTCCAAATATTTGGTGGATTTTAGTCCAAATTTAGAGGCAAAGGTTTATTGGTAATGATTTGTATCTCAATAATTAATCGAATATTAATGATTATTTATACTAACCCTGAAAGGGTGATATATATGTAGCCACGGGTTTTTACCCGTGGCTACAATGATAACAGAAAATAGATTTTGGCATGAGTTTTTGGAACAAAAACCATGACAAAATCGGTAATAACCTTGGTTAAATAAGATTTCTTCATTCTTCTAAAACGGTCTTTCCTGACCGTTTTACGTTAGCATAGTGAACCATAATTTGTGTGCTTCCTAAATCTTCTTCAGCAACTCATTACCTACCCCAATTTTATAACCCTCAGAATGATATATTATCTCTCCTTTTGGATTAATAACCATTACTTTTGGTAATAGATTGCTTTCTTTAGTCTTAATCTTAATGTCTAATAAGACAGTAGGAGAGTTATTAACAATTCTAAAAATACTAGATGATGGTAAATTGGGATAATTATTAATATCAAAAGTAGCACTTTCATCTTCTTTTGGAATAATGAAAACTATTTTTGAGTTTGTTTTATCAAAATCTTTTTTAATTAGTTGAATATCATTAAGAATATGCTTTGATGGTTCTTTATCAGGTTGAATTATTATTACAACAGTATTTGACTGTTTATCTAGTGAACAAGACTTTGAATTTTCACCATCAATTAATGTTAAAAGTTTACTGTAACTCAAAGTACCAAGAATTTTCTCAGATTTATTCTCTTTGGGAAAAATTAATCCAATAATTGTGTCTTTAGTAATTGTGAGATACTTCATGTCAACAAGAATTTTCCCTGTCGAAAGTCTATTTGAAGTAATTAGTTGATAAAATCCATTCCTGACTTGAAAATCTTCAATCTTATCAATATCAACATATTCGCCAAGCTCTAAAGTATTGAATCTGTTATTCTCAAACCTTGCTAAAGTGAAATGATGATAGTATTGAGGAGTGAATTTTAGATTATTCTCCAATGCTACAAAACTAACACTGAACTTATTATATTCTTTTGGTTTTCCTTCAAAGAAGACATCATTCCATTCGCCATTTTCGAAATATTGAGGAATTAGAGTTCCTGCGGATAGTCTAGCAGGTATCCCCAAACTTCTACAAGTAGCCACAAAGAAAATATCTCTTGATTTGCAATCAGATACTCTTAATTTATAAACACCTTTTGGGGTTATAGGAAGTGTATATGCTTGAGCCTCATTATTGATATTAATATTTTGTTTAATCCATTCTACAATATGCATTGCATTTCTTGATTCTGATTCAAATTGTTCTGATAAATAGGAACTATAATCAAGCATCATTTCATTGGCAACTCTTGGGTTTAGAATGTATTTCGTGAATATTTTGGAAGAGTATTTATTTTCAAATTTAATAGAGTTTTTTAAATGGTTGCTTAAGATATATTCCTTAGTATCACGTAAATCCTTTTCTGCTATTACACTGAGCATAGCTTCAAGCCATTTTGAATCTTTGTTTTTTTCTATGAAACTAATGATTTCATCATAGTTGCCACGACTAGCTTTTATGTATTTCCAAAGATTTGGTTTTTGAGTTTTATTAATAAATTCTTCTTCGCCAATAAATGAAGAAACGTAAATATTTCTTATAGAATCTTCATATTGTAGCTTCTTCTTATTTCTAGCAATTACTTCTTTATTTATGCTATTAGAATTTTTATCGGAAGCATCTGGTGGGAACAATTCCCAATGAGTATTTTTAAATTTAGGACTTGCTAAAGTAATAGTAATTGTATCATTTTTACCAATAGTTACTTTTTTAAATCCATAATTATCAGAATTATAACACCAAATAATTAAATCTCCAAAACCTGTTGTTAGAAAAGAAATTCCATTTTTATCAGTTCTCTTTTTAGTAATAGGGTAGAATTCTGCATAATTATAAAGTTGATATTCAACTGTAGCTTTTGGGACAACATTTCCATTATTATCAACAACTTTAATATATTGCTTAAAAGTATTTGCATATCGATCTGTTACATTAATATCTTCATATTGCGATGTGGAAATATTTACTTCTTCCTTTCCGTTATATTTTCCATAGGCTCTTGCATGAACAAGCATTGCTCTAGTGGCAGCATTTCTAAACCATCCCATATTTAGAGCGGGTAGTGGTTCGCATGCTCCCATAAAATACCATTTACCATCTGCCCAAACTTCTACCCACGCATGATTGTCGTCAGAATGTGCCCAGCGAGGTGTGTAAACTTGACGAGCAGGGATGCAAACAGAACGAAGTGCGGCAACTGCAAAAGTAGATTCTTCACCACAGCGACCATAGGCAGTACGCATTGTTGCCAAAGGAGAGGAGGTGCGAATATCTGCAGGGTGGTACTCCACATGTTCGTGGCACCAATGGTTTACTTCTAGTGCAGCATCATACATTGAAAGCCCTTTTATTCTGTCTTTTAGCTCATTGAAGAATGCAATTCGAGCTGTATCAAGATTTTCATTGTTAACACGATGTGGTAAAACAAAATGTTTGAAAGTGCTTTCAGGAATGCTTTTGCCCCAAGGCATATAGTTTTTTGATTTCAGTGTAATTCTAATATGTTTTAGGTAAAACTCACCATCATAATCAGCCAAATCACTCAATGGCATATAGGAATAAAGATATTTTAAAAGCTTACTCTCTTCCGTAGAAATATTCTGATTAAAAACATCAAAAAGTTCTTTTTCTCTATTTTTTGCAAGTTGTTTTACTGCAAGAAATTTGTTTGTTGTAGAATTATTATTAGCTGAATATTGTTTAATATCTTCATTGCAAGAATTTAGAAATAATACAATGATTATAAGAGGTATATAAGTTTTAATATTCATAGGTTTTTGAATTAGTAAATTAACAATTCAATACTTTAGCATTTCAAAGTTTTACCTCAACCCTAAAGGAGGTCTTGAATAAAACAACAAACAAATAACACATTAACATTTAACACGTCAAACTACTCCACATAAACCACCAAACCTTTCAAATATTCTCCCTCAGGATGGTAGATGCTAACAAGATGATCGGCTGGTTGCGAAAGGTGATGAAGTATCTTAACTCTTCTTCCACTTTGTATCGCTGCTGACATTACTGTAGATTCAAATAACCTTCTGTCAACAACTTGAGAACAAGAAAAAGTAAAAAGAATACCTCCTTTAGCTATTTTCTTAAAAGCTGTAGCATTCAGTCTTTTATAACCTTGAACAGCTTTATGTCTTACATCTCTATGTTTTGCATAAGCAGGAGGGTCAAGAATAATTAAATCATATTCTTCTTCCATTTCTTGCAAGAAACTCATGGTATCTATTGCAAAAGATTTATGATTTAAGTCTTTATACCCGTTAAGTTCTATATTTTCATCTGTTAAATCTATTGCTTTAGCAGAGCTATCAACAGAGTGAACTAAGCTAGCTCCTTGTTGCAATGCATATACAGAGAATCCTCCAGTATAACAGAACGTATTAAGTACTTTGCGACCTTTAGAATAGTTCCCAACTAATTCTCTGTTAAATCGTTGGTCAATAAAAAAACCTGTTTTCTGTCCACTAATCCAGTTTACCTTAAACTTATTATCATTTTCCAGAACTATCTCAGATTCTTTGTCTCCTAACAGAAATTCATTTTCGAAATCAAAATCAGAACTCTTTGGTAAGCTCTCTTTACTTTTAGAATACACAGTGTGAAGTTTGTCTCTGTATATTTCTTTTAGAGCTTTAGTAAATTCATTTCGAAGAAGATACATTCCTATAGAATGAGCTTGAAATACAATAGCTCCATTATAGTAATCTAATACTAAGCCTGGGAGATTATCTCCCTCTGCAAAGACTAAACGATATACATTAGTACTTTTGTTATCAGTAAGTCCAATGGCTTTACGAATATTATATGCTGTTTGAAGTTTTTGTTTCCAAAATTCAAAATTAGGCTCTATTTGTTCAAAACTAAATATACGAACTGCAATAGATCCATTTTGCCAATGACCACAACCAAGAAACATATCTTTATTGTTATAAACATCTACAATATCTCCTTCGTTTGTTGGTCCGTATGTTTTTTTTATAGCCCCAGAAAACACCCAAGGATGTTGTCTCTTTACAGCTTCATCTTTACCCGACTTAAGTACTATTTTTGTTCTTTCCATTGTTAGTATTCTTATAATTTTGAGTTGCAAAAATAGTCTTTATTTTTATGTTATTTCCAAAGCATTTATTTATGAAATTATTGAATTAACTTTTTTGAATTCATTCGATGTTTTTTGTTTAATAGACAATTCTAAGTATTAGATTAAAAGTTTAATCAAGTAATATTAAATATCTGGTATTTAGAGAGTATGGAAATTATCAATAATCATAATTAATAAATAATTAACATTTGAAATTATTGTTATTTTTCAACATTTCTATGGTTAAAAGTATGTTTTAAATGCTATGTATTTAGATGAACATTAATTATTTTTACAGAAATTAATATTTAACTAATCTTTTAATAATGAGAAAAATATTTGGAATAGGATTTATTGCAATATTGGCAGTAATGGTTTTAACATCATCAAGTCCTAAGAAGAAAAAGAAATCAAAACAATTTCGTGGAACAGTTACTTATTCATTAAGTTATGAAGGAGATGCAATGAGTGATATTCAGAAAGCAAAACTTCCTACTACTATTTCTGTTAAAATGTATGATGGAATGAGTAAGTTTACTGAAGTAATGGGGCCAGCAAGCCAAACCACGATTATTAATCCACAGGCTGATAAATATACTGTTTTGATTGAAGCAGGAATGAAAAAAGCTGCATTGGTAATGAAATATAGTGATATGAATAATGATTCTTCTTTGCAGTATACTACAGAGATTGATTATTCTGCAGATACTAAAATAATTGCTGGATATACTTGTAAAAAGGCGATAGTTACTTTTACTCCAAAAGAGGGTGTTGAAGATGAAGAACGTATGTATTCTGTTTTTTATTCTGAAGAATTAGGTAGTGTAGAAGATAATAATGATGGATATTTTAAAGGAATTCCAGGCATGTTGTTAGAGTCTTATCAAGTTTCTCCAGGTTTTGCCGTTAAATATTTAGCTACTGAAGTGAAGAAAGGAAAAGTGAAAGATTTAGATTTTCTTATGCCATCTGATTTTAAAGAGTTTACAGATCAGGATGACTTAATGGATTATTTAAGAGGATAATAGAAATTATTATTATAGATGGGAAAAGCGAATAAGAAATCAGTTAAGAATGCATTGAGTTATGAAGATGATCTAGCTCAAAAGCCAAAGAAGGGTAAAAAAAAATCATCTAAGAAGAAATCTAGTTTGAATCTTAGTTCTTTGGGTTTAAAAATTAAGGATGAAAGGGTTATCAGAGTGTCTGGAATCTTTTTGATAATAAGTTCGCTTTTCCTATTTATTTCATTTGTTTCCTATTTTATCAGCTGGTTTAGCTGGGATGCCGACGATATTTTCTCACATATTAGTTTTAGTAGAGTATTATTCGATCAAGATATTCAAGTACACAATATTACAGGTAGACTTGGAGCTTCTATCTCTCAAGTATTTATCAAAAATTGGTTTGGAATATCATCATTTCTTTTACTTTATATTATTGCTCTTATTGGGCTTAGATGGATGTTGGAAATTAGAGTTCTATCTATTCGTAAAGCTATAAAGCATAGTTTGTTTCTTATCTTATGGATATCTGTAACTCTTGGTTTCTTTTTTCAAGGTCCAAAATCATCAATTTTTGGAGGTATATTTGGTTTTGAAACGAGTAATTACTTCGAAGGTTTAATTGGTAAACCAGGGGTTATTCTTTTGATATTATTTTCATTGGTAAGTTTTATTATTTTTTCATTTAATATCTCAAAACTTTTTTCCTTGCTTAAGTCTAAGTCTAGCGAAAAAGTTGAAGATGTAGATATGGATGATTACGAAGTTGATGGATTATCTATTGATGAATTAGCAAAATTACATAATGATGCTAAAGAGGAAAAAGAGGAGTTGGGTTCTGTTGATTTTGATTTGAAAGTTGAAATTAAAGAAGAGAAAAATAATGAAAAGAATGAGGATAAGTCTAAAAATGATAATGAAGTAGGTCTTGATTTTGAAATTTCAGAGACAGTAGAGGAAGAGACAGTAGAAGATGGTAGTATTAGCTTAAGTACGGAAAATGAAAGTCCCAAAGAGGAGAGTTCTGAATCTGAAGAAGAATTGGATTTAAGTATTGTTAAGACTGAAGAGGAAGAATTGCTTGATGCAAAAGAGGTTGAGAGGTCTCATGGAATAGATACTTTATACGATCCAAAAGAAGATTTAATTGGGTTTAAGAATCCTTCCATTGATTTATTGGAAGAACATAGTTCTAGCAATAAAATCTCAATAGATACAGAAGAATTACAAAGGAATAAGGATAAGATTGTTGAAACTCTTGCTAATTATTCCATAAAGATTGATAAAATTAGAGCCACAATTGGACCTACAATTACTCTTTATGAGATTGTACCAGCACCTGGTGTTAGAATATCAAAAATTAAAAATCTAGAAGACGATATTGCCATGAGTCTAGCTGCTCTTGGAATTCGTATTATTGCACCAATACCTGGACGTGGAACCATAGGTATTGAAGTTCCAAATGCAAACCCTGAAATTATTTCAATGAAGACTATTATTGCATCTGAGAAATTTCAGAATGCTAAATTTGATCTTCCTGTTGCAATTGGTAAAACTATTTCCAATGAAACCTTTGTTTTTGATTTAGCTAAAATGCCTCACTTGCTCGTTGCTGGTGCTACAGGTCAAGGAAAGTCAGTAGGTTTGAATGCAATTATTACTTCATTGCTATATAAGAAACATCCTGCACAGCTTAAGTTTGTAATGGTTGACCCTAAAAAAGTGGAATTCTCATTATTTTCAAAAATAGAAAAACACTATTTGGCTAAATTACCTGATCGTTCAGAAGCTATTATTACTGATAATAAAGACGTAATAAATACCTTAAACTCTCTTACCATTGAAATGGATGATAGGTATGAATTATTGAAGACGGCTAGAGCTAGAAATTTAAAAGAGTATAACGAGAAGTTTATTAATAGGAAACTAAATCCTGAAAATGGTCATCGTTATATGCCATATATTGTACTAGTTGTTGATGAGTTTGCGGATTTAATAATGACTGCAGGAAAAGAAGTGGAGGGCCCAATTGCTAGATTAGCCCAGTTAGCTCGTGCCATTGGTATTCATCTAATAATAGCGACTCAACGACCTAGTGTAAACGTAATTACAGGTATGATAAAAGCCAACTTCCCAGCTCGTATTGCTTTCCGTGTTACTTCTAAGATTGACTCAAGAACAATACTAGATGCAGGAGGAGCCGATCAACTAATAGGTAGGGGTGATATGCTTTTTTCAAAAGGAGATGGTTTGGTACGTCTACAATGTGCTTTCGTTGATACTCCAGAGGTTGAAGCTATAGTTGATTTTATTGGTGATCAAAGAGGCTATGCTTCCGCATTTAACTTACCTGAATTTGTTGGTGATGAAGATAGTGGTAAAGCTGATATTGCGGCAGAGGATAGAGATGTTTTATTTGAAGATGCTGCCCGAATGATAGTTAATCATCAACAAGGAAGTACATCATTAATTCAACGTAAAATGAAGCTTGGTTACAATAGGGCAGGCCGAATTATAGACCAACTAGAGGCTGCTGGTATAGTAGGACCATTTGGTGGAAGTAAGGCAAGAGAGGTACTCATTAAAGATATTGTATCTTTGGAACAGTATTTGGAAGACATGCGTGGCGGCCAATAAATAGTCATTAAATTTACTTATTTTTGCACCCCTGTTTTATATAAATAATATCTTCCCTTATGGGTTGTTAAAACTAATTAATATGAATAAATTACTATTAACATTTGCAATTTTTACTCTAATCTTTGCAACACAGCTGAAGGCTCAGAATAAAAACCTTGATGTAAACAAAATACTAAAGGAAGTTTCAACCAAAGCACAATCTTACGATAACCTTAAATTTGATTTCTCATATAGAATGGTTGATAAAGCCCATGATATTGATAATGATATTAAAGGTAGCATTGTAATGAAAGGTGATAGCTATAATCTTCATATTATGGGTAGAAATGTAGTTTCTGATGGAATAACTCAATGGTCTAATGATCCTGATGCTGAGGAAATACAAATTACTAGTGCTTCTGAATCTTCCAATGCTTTTAGTTTTCTTAAGATTATTACATCTGTAAATAACGATTATACTCCTAAATATATTAAAACAGAAAAAAAAGGTGGTAAGTCATACTACATTGTTGATATGACACCTAAAACAGGTAAGTCGTATTATAAAGTTAGATTAAAAATCGAAAAGGAAAATTCGTATATTCAAGAGGCTGTAATTTTTGAAAAGGATGGTGTTCAGTATACTTTTACGGTTGAGAAATTCTCTACTAATTTAGAGTTGCCAGAAGGTTATTTTATGATTGATCCAGCTAAATATCCAGATT
>Ga0256827_10001787_pt1 | contig 13857 bp, 12 predicted proteins | sample CV84metaG_FD_185977 | JGI IMG/M metagenome (GOLD analysis project Ga0256827, IMG submission 185977) | Hydrothermal vent microbial communities from East Pacific Rise, Pacific Ocean - CV84 | ecosystem: Environmental > Aquatic > Marine > Hydrothermal vents | place: Pacific Ocean: East Pacific Rise... | reverse complement strand
AAAATGGTACAAGAGCTACATCACCGATTGGGTTTATCGATATTATCAGATACACGAAAAAAAGAGAAAAGAGAAGGGAAGTCCTCATAAATCCGACCGATTATATCCCGCGAGATGGAGCTACTACTCTGTTTTCGAAATCATCCCAACGAAGTCCTCTCCCGCAATCAACTACTCGACGAAGTCTGGGGTGTCCATTATTTCGGCACCACCCGCACCCTCGACCAACACATTTCACAACTCCGCAAAAAAATCGAACAAGACCCCGCACACCCCAAAAGCATCCTAACCGTTCACGGCATCGGCTACAAATACCACTCGCAAAGCTAACTTTTTTAACAGAGGATTTTTTATGACCACAAAAAATAAAACAGACGATATGAAAAAGAGCTCTTCGCTTCGTTTTTGGTTCGGAGCCATCTTTTTTCTTCTTTTAATCGGTGCTGGAATTATGTTGTTCAACGCTAAGAAAGGTCAAAAGAAGCCGTTAAAACAAACCGCCAACAAATCAACGCTCGAAATAATGCCCAAATTAAAAACGCCGTATGGAACCCTTTGTGAAATTACTGATTTTGAATTTAAAAAATCGTATTTACACCCGCCCTATTCCAAAAAAGATTCTGATTTTTTTAATATCGACAAGCTTTCAGAAGCGGAGAGAAAGAAGCTTTTTCATGTTCTTTTTAAAATACGTAAAATACAAGATGCTCCTTTAGATTCCCCTGTCAGCATGGACTACTATTTTTGTTCTAAAAAAACGGCTGATTTTGTGCACGACCATTTAGAAAAGAACAAATCCCTTAAGCCATATATTCTACTTGGATATGAATATATTTCCTTAGAAGGATATATTCCATACGATCCAAATTATTTTCGTAACCATTCAAAAAAACTCACGACGTATCATCGTTTAGAACAGTATCTTCGACAAAAAACAACCTTTCTCATTTTAGACATCAAAAAGAAAAAGGAAGGAGTAAAAGCCTGCAAACAAAATCATAAAAAAACTGGATTTAACCTTCTTCCCGACCTAAACGTCCCATTTGGACGCTTTTGTGAAATTACTGCATTTGAATTTACACATCCAGAAACAGGTCGCTTTGTTGGCATGCAAAGCTATCAAAAAATAAAAATATATGAGGTAAACCATAAGAAACTAAACCCACCAGTAGAAATGTATTTTGCAGTACACAATAGTTTTCGCACTGGGAGAGGTGGAAAAAGATTTTATGAACACTTTTTTCAAGACAAAATATATCAATACACACTCGTTGGGTTTGAATATTTCAACATGGTAATTGCTGAGAAAAACAACTCACTTCGATATGATCTTCAAGAGATAGCTAAGCAGAAAGAGAAGAACTGGTTGTGTAAAAAAACGTTTATGATTTTTGACCTCAAAAAGAAGGCGGAAAAACAATCTGACGACCAACCGAAGAAAAAGCTAAAAAATAAACCCCCGTACACCCCAAAAGCATCCTAACCATTCACGGTATTGGCTACAAATACCACTCGCAAAGCTAACTTTTTAAATAAGAAGCTTTAACCACCAACTAGGCTTTTTATAGAGGAATATCTCTTTCTGGTATTGCGGGAAGGATTGAAAAATCATTGGTAAGATTGAGGAGTTGCTTAAGATATTTTTCGTGCTGTTCAACAATTAAAGGAACATCCTTAGAAATTGTTTTTACATCTCGTCCCCAGCGATAAGTTACTTCAACAGTAACGTGAGATGGTTTAATAGATACATTTTTATAAAAAGCAGCAATTTTTTCTATATCCCATTTTTTACCCCACTCAATTCCTCGGCGATCACGAAAACGAAGAAGAAGAACATCGTTAGGTAAAAGTACAAACGGAGGAGGAGTTTCTTTAGGATTAAAACTTTGTTTTTGATTTTCCCAAATGATCTGTCTTGAATACTGTCGTCCTTCAATTCTTTTAGGCAATTCTGGAAAATCTAAGATTTTACCATTTTGATCTTTAACCGATGTTATTTGTACCTTTGTAATAATTGACTTCGTTCCACCTGTGTTACCAAGCAAAATATGTGGTTGAAATAAAAAATCTCTCGGAATAATTTGGTCATTTTCTTCATAAAGAAAAAAAATCAGATCACTAATCTCAAGTTCATCTGGTTTAGATATCCATAATTTTGGTGGTCGTAAAAAACTTAGATCAAACGCTAAAGCTGTAACAATAAGTACTGCTATAGTTAATGTCCAATTCCCCCAGTCAGCAATTAAAAATCCTGTTCCCAGGATAATTAAAACTATTATAAACCAAAATACAAAACGACCTTTAATCACCATTTTACTCATCTAATCTCCGCAACATCTGCGGTGAATAGAACACCTAATCTCCGCAGATTGCAACGATTTTTTGTGGAGATAAAAAAACCGCTCAAGCAAATAAAGATTGCAAAGAGCGGGTTTAACTCTCCCTTTTGGGAAGTTCGATTTTAAGTTTATCCCGTTTTAAAGGATTCTACTTGTTTTGGATTAAAAATAAATTCCTGCAGAGATTAAAAATCCGTCCCAATCACCGAAGATATATTTTCCTTCAATGAAGAGGGCGTTGTAATCGGTAATTTTAAGTCGAATGCCTGCGCCAAGGTTCGCCCCGAAGCGATTGTTTCGATCCTGAATGGCAAAGTCAATTCCTGCTAAAGGATAGAAACGGAATGCGGAATCTGGGCGAAACACATAGTGATAGTCGGCATCAAGACGAACGGTTACATCATCTTGAAAATAAACGGCTGCTTGGGTCGAAATTTCAGATCGTTTGGTTTTTCCAAGCACAAACTCTTTTCGACCTTGTATTCCGAAATCACCGTCAAAAACGCCAATTCCAAATCCCCAACCCGCAATGCCGCCTGTGCTTTTCTTTTCGGGAACAGGAGGTGCAGATTTGATGGTTCCTTCCGTTTTTTCTGCTGCAGTAGCTGCGAGAGCTAACATTGAAAATGCCACGATGAGTTGTTCTACTTTTTTCATCTTTTTCTCCTTATTTTATTTTTTGATTTATCTGGGTAGTAAAAGCGGGTAGCGCCATTTTTATCTTCTCTTTTTTGAATGTTTCAAGGATTTGAGTATTTAGGCGGTTTGAATATTCGGTAAATTTCCAGTAGTTGGCGGGATGATACCAGAGGATAAATTTTAGGCTGAGGTGATCGCGCTCAAAATCGTCGATCCAAATACGGGGCGGGAAGGAGGAGTTAAATCCTTCATGTTCGTTTAAGATTTCTTTTAGAAGGGTTACGGCTTTTTCAGCGGTTTCAGGAGAAATATCGAGTGCAAGAGGGATTTTTGAGGTGCGTCGGATGAAAGGTCGGCGGCCCACATTTTCAATATCTCGACGCGCCATATCTTCATTGGGAATAACGGCTTGATGCCCATTTAAGAGGCGGATTTTTGTGGAACGCAGTCCAATTTCTTCGACGAATCCGTCGTATGATTTTACCTTAATTCGTTCTCCAACAATAAAGGGTTTGTCCATGATGATCATGACGCTACCAAAAATGTTTTTAAGGACATCTTGTGCGGAGAGAGCCAGTGCCATTCCAGCAACTCCCGCTCCAGCAAGTAGAGAGGAGAGAGGAATTCCTAAATGTTTTCCGCCTTGTAACAACAGAACCATTGCGAAGATAAAACCTACAAGCCGACTCATAATCCGAATCAACTGCGCATCGATGCTTTGCGATTTAATGTTTGGTGCAGAAACAATTACTTCTCCCGCGCGACGCCCAATCCCCAAAACCACAACCATGCTCGCAAAAAGTGTTATGAGCGAAAGATTAAACCGAACAACATAAAGAGCTGTTCCAGAGAGAACAATGTCGTTTGTAATAATGTCAATTGCCTTCAACGGAACAAAAACGGCAATGATAGGAAAGACTAGACCAAAAATATATTTAACCAACCCCGCTTTAGCACCGCCCCGAGAAATGCGCCGCCCGATGAAATAGATTATGCCCATAACCAAAAAAGTACCCAACAAAACAATTACAAGCCCAATCCACTGCCAAAGAGCCTGCCCGTTTTTTCGCTCACGCATCGACAAAGGAAGTTTTTTAACCAAACTGGCCAACCAATCACTTCCAGGCGATGTGAGATACGACTCGGCAAACCCTTCCGTCGCCCCGGGTTTATAAGGAAGATGAATCACTCGTTGCAAGAACTCCGATGCTCGCTCAACGGTGTCAGGCGAAAATTGGTATGTTCCTTTTAGCGGACCTTCTTTGACTCGTTCAAAAACAATTTCGGTATTTGGGATTGTCCAATAATCTTTAAATGTCCCATCGGAATTTTTCATATCGTCTCGATCGGGAATCTTTCGTTCTTTAGGAAGTTTAATCCGATCAAACACTTCCTTCAGCGAAACGGCTGCTTCCTTCGCCATATTATCTCGGCGGAATTTAGCAATTTTACTTAAATTCATGCAGCGTTTAATATTTCGAATAGCCTCTTCCACTTGCATACGGGTCTGTTCGCTATTTGAATTTCGCCCCTCCTGCTTTAGCAACGCATACGCAATCTCGCAATTTTTATTAAAACTGTTTAGAGTGGCTCGCGGGCTTGACGTGTCTGCAGGAAGAAGAGGATGAATACTCTTGTCTCCTCCCCACGAGGTGAACACAACAAACAGAAACAAAAATGTGATGCGATATTTCATCTTTAATCCTTTATAAAGCTTCTTTTCATGAATAACAACCATTCATATAATCAAAAAATAGCGTACCGCATTAAACCGATTGCGACAAGAGAAGAGAACCGAAGAATATCAAATGTAAAACAGATTGAGCTATATCTTTGACCCAAAAACTTAAATAAAAAAAAAGGAGAATTGATTTTTCGGTTTTGTTTCGAGATATTGTTTGTTTAGCAAAGGGAGTATTTAACTATGATTAAGGCATGTGATTTAAAAAAATCATCTATTATTGAGATTGACGGTCTTCCGCATGTGATTGAACACATCACTCAACAATCACCAACAGCTCGAGGTGGAAGCACTATTTATAAGGTACGTTTTAGAAATGTTTCGACTGGACAAAAGGTGGATCAAACCTATCGAGGCGATGATGCGCTGGAAGAAGCAACATTTGATACCAAGCAAGTTCAGTATCTATATAAGGATGGGGAACGTTTCGCATTTATGGATTTAGAAAATTATGAACAGTTCGAATTGTTTGAATCTGACATCAAAGAGTGCCTACCCTTTCTACTAGAAGATATGGAAGGAATTATTGCTTTAATCTCAGAAGGCAAAGTCCTGACCTTACGCATGCCCGATGTGGTGGAATTAGAAATCATGGAATGCCCGCCCTCAATGAAAGGTGCATCGGCCACATCACGAACAAAACCCGCAACCCTTTCGACTGGATTAATTGTTCAAGTGCCTGAATATATTGAACCTGGCGAGATAATCAAAGTGGACACGCGAGAACGTAAGTTTCTTTCACGAGCTTAATTAGAACAAAAACAAACCCAGAGAATAATCAGGGAGAGTAAATAAAATGAAAAACTGTTTCGTTAAAAAGATTGCATCTATTTTCGTTTTACTCTATAGCTATTGACATACATCTAGTTTGTAGTAAAAAGAAAGCGTAGTTGTTTTGATGCAGAGTACAGGTAGAAAAAATTAGTATTAAACGCAAAGTTTTGGGGTCACATGAAATACATTCAACATAAAATACGATGGACTAAGTGGTTGTGTATAACGATATTTTTAACATCTCTCTTCATCAATGCCGACACCTTCGCCCAAAAGATAAAAAGAAAAAAACCATCAGCTGGTGACTTACTCTCCTTATTTCGACGTGAATATACTGCAAAAAATTATGATGCCGCTATTGACGCATTATATCGTTATGTACGATTAAGAGCCCCCTCCGATACCCCAGGTGTTATTCGAGTTACCCAAAAAAACCGGTTCCGATTAATTCAAATTTTACTAAAATATCGCCCTGAACGGATTTCTGAAGTACGAGAACTCTTAATAGACTACATTAATTTACCGCTTGGAGAATACCCAAGACAAGCTCGACTAATGCTGGCCACAGCACTATTTAAAGAAAAAAAATATGCAAAATGTGTTGTAGCAGCACAAAACGCACTCAAATATGACAAAGACCCGTCGAGTCGCGCTGGAGCAAAACCATTACCCATCAAGTTAGAAAAACAAGACCCCTCGAAATTTAGGTTAAGAAGTACAGAGAAAGAATTTTCTGATGCGACTATTTCTCATTTACACTATCTAATGGCAGAAGCATACTTTGCCAATGAATCGTGGAAAGAGTGCATTGATCCATATCAATACGTGGTGGATCACACCAAACACACAAAACGAATCGGGCACTCGTTAATGAACATGATTATTGCAATGCTTAATTTACGCGATTTTGACCGCCTTTCTATCTTTATCCCACAAATCTACAAGACCGATGCCCGATACGACATTTATGTAAACATTGCCCTGATGAAAATGGCAGCATCCCTTTATGATGAAAAGCATTACAACAACGCCCTACCCCTTTACCGAATGATTATGCCTCGAAAAGAATTGGTGGCCTTTCATAAAAAACGGTTAAAACAGATGCGAATTGATGCGGGATTGCCTCCCGAAGAAAATATGAAGATTTCTAATGCAGAAGTAACAATTTTTGGAACCCGAAAAGTGAAAAAGGATCTGGAAGAAAAGGCGACCGAAAAATTGACAAAAGCCGCCTTGGAAGCACAAAAAAAACGTGAAAAAGAGCGCTTACGAGATGCAAGAAAAGGCAAATTTATAAACACATCTTCAAATACTAAACCTGAAAAAATTGAGCTTACCGAAGAAGAAAAAGCACACAAAGCTGCGCTTCAGGAAATCGAAGAACTCTCCAACTTAATTAAAGACCTCGAAGCACTTCCTCCATATGAATTAGGTATTAAATATCGAATGGCAATGATCTATAATAAAGTAGATCGATATTGGGAAGCCTCAAGGTTCTTTGACACGGCATACAAAACCAGCCCAAAAACAATCCAAGAAAAAAATTCCTTCTATGATTGGAATAAATACAAACCTGAAGAAAAAGAAAAAGCGGTGAAAATTGGTGCAGAATCCATTTATCTAGAAGCCGAAACGTTACTTCAAAAATTACACCAGGTGGACCAAGCAGAAAAAATTGCATTTAAATTCATGAAACAAAATACAACAGGATTAAAACCCCGTCGAATGGCCTATTTGCTGACTCGTTATTATCAAGAAAACAACATGATGAAGAAGGTTAAAAAGCTGAAGCCTATTTTAGAAACATTCAAACCCGACAACACCGACCTGAACATTTTACGCCTCGACTCCCACCTCTTTTACATGCAAGGCGTAGCCGATTTAGTTTTATATGAATTTGAAAAAGCAGAAGCTGAATTTAAATACGTACAAGACAAATTCCCAACGAGCGAACGAGCAGAGACAGCTGTCTACTGGCAAGGCATGGCGATGCTTTACCAAAAAAAGTTTGACAAAGCACTTCTACAATTCAAAAAATCTATCACGAATTACCCCAATAGTATTTGGAAATCAAAAGCCATTTATCAAACTGGCGTTTGTGAATTTGGATTAGGCAACTACCTCACCGCCTCAAACAAATTTAACTACATCATTGCAAACTGTTCTCAGATAGACACGAACTTCCCCCACTCAAGCGTTTTTTCAGATGCTTGTAGTATGCGTGGTGATTTGCGTGGAGCAACAGGTGAGCTTGTAGCTGCTGAAGAAGATTATCACATGGCGATCAAAAGTGCACTAAACGAACATCAAGCCAAATATGCCGTCTTTAAACTTGCCAATATTTATAAAAAAATTGCAGTCACATATAAATCAAGCGATAAAGAGAGAGCCCTCAAACAATACAAAAAAATTATTGAGCTGGTTTCAGCCTATCTAAATAAATATCAAAATGACGCCGATATTGCCAAAGCGATGTACTGGATTGGAAAAAGCAAAATTCAAATCAACAGCAATTCCGCAGAAGAAGTGGTCTCTGATTATTTTAATACCATTGTTAAATTTGGAAAAAATGTACACCAAGAGGGTGTCGACTTGATGATTGACGAACTCGTAAAAATCACACGAACTTGGTTAGATAAAAACCAAACCAAAACCTTACTCGATCTCTTACGTGAACGGACAAAATCAACAAAAAACAACGTCTTAAAATTGCGGTTACGTGTTTTGATTTCAAAAATGAACCACACCGAAGATGTCCTTGCCAGAAATTTACTATCGGAACTCTCCGACTTTAAAGATGTCCCTCCCCCCGTACTCGCTCTGCTCTGCAAAATCTCCTTAAAAGAAAAGATCTATGACAAATCAGAACAGTTACTGAAAGTCTTTACCACTCATTTTGATGAGTCGGCATACATTGATGACGCATATAAACTACGTTGCTACGCACTCTTTGCGGCGAAGAAATACGACGAAACACTCGCCTGTTTAAAAGAAGTTCAAGAACGCTTTGGTCAACGCGATAATATGTATTGGGCTCAACTAAAAAAAGCCGAAACTTTACTAGCCCAAGCCAACCAATTGCCATGGGATGAAGCGCAAGTTAAATATCAAGCAGCCATTACAAACAACGCAAGCGTCTCCTCTATTCGAGCTTGGCGAGGCATTCCTCGAGCAATCGCCACCTTCCAGTTAGGTCAAGTGGAAGAGAGCATGGGAGACAAAGCCCCCGATCAAGCCGATAAACGATACCACTGGAATAAAGCCTTTGGATATTACCAGCGCCTCCCCTCCCAATATAAAGGATATGCTCACGGATATTGGGCCGCAGAAGGATATTTAGCTTGTGCAAATGTACTTAAAAAATTGGGTCGAATGAACGACCGTCGCAATATTTATCGTGCGCTCCTTTACGATCGCTACGTAAACAAATTGCCACAAGCCCGAATTGCTAAAAGCCACCTGGGAAAAACCGAAGTCGAGGAAATTATGGCACAAGTCAATCAAGGTTTTGTTACCAATATTTTAATCAAAGCCGACGCAGAAATACTGCAAAAAAAGAAGGAACCAAAAATGACAAAAGATGAGGTGAAAAAATAATGAAACATCTATTTTTAGGTCTACTCTCTCTTTTGATAACCACAACTCAGCTACTTGCTGAGCCCTCAGGAATTCCCGTCAAAATAACGGCTGGAAAAAAATCAAAACCAGTTGGTGGATTTTTACAACGAGTTGAAAACAATAAACTGATTTTCCGTCGACCTCGCTCAGAAAAAGATATTCCTATTCCTATTCAAAAGGTGAAAAAGTTAACATTCCTTCCCAAAGCAAAAGGAGCAACCCTTTTTAATGAAACCGTCTTTAATCAATACTTTAACAAAGGCGAGTATCGATCTCTAACCGTCGAATTCGGTTCCTTTTTTGAACCCTACTGGGATTACATGGCAATCGAAAACAATCTACAAAAACCCTTCATAAAACTAATTGATTCCTACCTCCGCCAAAAATCCTTCAAAAAGGTAGAACGAGCCGGAAAAATTTTAATCAAAAGCCCAAACTCCGATATTAAACTGAAAGGACAACTCTACCTAGCCCTGGGCGAACTCTCTCACGTCGATACCAACGGCGTTGTCCTCACCAAAAGTCTTGAACAAGTGGAAAAAATAAAAAATAAGATGCCATCGGTTGCCGGAAAGCTCTACTTGCAAGCATGCATTGATCGCGCAAAAAAAGATTATCCCGCAGCCTTTAGTAACCTCTGTACCATTATTTCTAAACATGGAAACAATATGCGATGGATGCCCGACGCCGAATTATTATGTGCCTACATCTACCTTGATTCCCAATTAACAAACTCAGCAATCGGAACAGCCAAACAAGTACAAGCCATCTACAAAGGATCCAATGTCGCCATAGATGCCAAACTCTTCGTTAAAAATATCAAAATCGCTCAAAAAAATGCCGAACAAAAAGAAAAAGAACAACAACTGAAAGAAGAAAAAGAAAACGCACTTTTGATAAAAAACGAACGGGATATTGCTAAAAAGCTACTTGATGCTAAAATGGAAACAAAAACCAATCTTGAGACAAAAAAGAAACAAAATGAAAAGGTTCAATCAAACGGTTAGAGACAATTAAATTTAAATAAATAGATGAAAAAACGGAGGAAAGTTGAATGAAAAAAGGTCTTTTAATAACAGCGCTAACCATGTTAGCAATCGGAGCTTGGGCAGCCGCTACAGGTGGTGATGTACCAGCTGATAAAGCCGCAGAAACAAATATCGATTTAATGAAAATGATCAAAGAAGGCGGATGGGCAATGTGGCCACTCGGTCTCTTTTCTTTCACCATGGTTCTGTTGATCATTCAAAACTTTATTACTCTACGGGAAAAAACACTACTCCACACCGAAATGATGCCGGAGCTCATAGAAATGATGTTGCAAAAGAAACCAAAAACGGCTCTCATTTACTGCCGTCAACACCCATCCTTATTTACAAACTCCTTTGGAGCCGGACTTGAGCGTTGCCTTGATGGAGAATCCGAAATTAACTTTAAAAAAGTACAAGATTCCGTTGAAGAAGCCTCAATTGAGCAAATGACCAAACTAATGAAACCCATCGACATGCTCTCCATTATTGGTGCAAGTGCTCCTATGTTGGGTCTGTTAGGAACCGTTTCAGGTATGATCAAGGCCTTCACGAACATGGGACAAACAGGTGCAGATAATGCCAACAAACTTGCCGCAAACATCAGTGAGGCTCTCGTAACAACCGCAACGGGTCTTATTATTGCCATTCCTGCGATGTTCTTTTACTTTATGTTTAAAAAAGGATTCCAAAAAACATTGGCAACCCTCGGTCGAAATATCGGGTATCTCTTTGATGCACTAGAAACAGGCAAAATGCCCGTCACCTTTATCGACCTTGAAGAACTCGAAAAAATGGACGGAGAATAAATCCCATTTCTTCCGCCTTCTGCCTTCATCGGCAGAAGGCACCCGCTCAAAATGAGATCGTAAACCAAAGGTAAATCTAAGATGAAACTCCACCCAAAAGATACGGAAGAAGTCCAAATCGATATGTCTCCGATGATTGATATGGTCTTTCTGCTACTGATCTTTTTCATTGTAGCGGCAACTCTTATCGAAGAAAAAGTTAAGATCGACAACCTTCCAACAGCAAAACATGCAACTATCCCCGAAAACAAAGAAGATCGAGTTGTAGTTTCGATTAAAGATGTAGACAAAATCTATTTCGGTCCCCGCGAAACCCACCCATTAACACTCGACCAACTTCAACAATATTTAAGAGCCGCTCGCGAAAAAGATCCAAAAGTAAAGGTCTTCATTCGTTGTGCAGGCGATATAAAATATAAAGTAACCGAAAAAGTGGCAACTGCATGTGGAAATGCAGGTGTAACCAACTTAATTTATGCAGCCCATGAAGAAAAAATAGAGGATTAACGTGAGATTAAATAGAAATATAGAAGAAGTAAAAATGGATCTTCAGGTTTCCCCGTTAATTGACGTTGTTTTCCTGTTGCTTATCTATTTCATCGTAACAACAGATTTGTTGAACACCGAAGCCGACATCTCTTGGATTCTGCCAGCCAGAACCCCTCCAGATGTAACCATTGAGCTTCCTTTCGAAGTCATCATTATGATTGCTGCAGACGGAACCGTCGAAATGGGCGGAGTCACCTTCCCCGCAAGTGATGTCACTTTACAAGAGCTAGCCAACCAAGTTCGGGAACAAAAAGCCGTTGCAAAATCACAACACTCCGTTTTCTTTGTAAACCTATTACCAACAAAAGACACCGTGCACAGCCGAATTATCAATGTTATGGACGCTTGTGCCGCTGCTGGAGTTGAAAATCTAAGCTTTAGTGCTGCTGTTGAATAATCAAAAATACTGAACGTAATAAAAAATAGCTCAACCCCATTATTTCAGATTTTTAGATGATGGGCTTGCTCTAGATAAGCGGAGTATTTTTAACTCTTTTTCCCATTTTTTAAATTTAATGAATAAAAATAAACAGACACTACGTATGCATTTTTTCATTAACCTCCTTCTCAACTTTTTAGATAGAGAACCTTCATTTTTAACTGTACCCAAGGCAAGGGGCTAATAAAAACGCTCACAGTGCAAATTATCAATTTTATCGAGCAAAAAGAAAATGAAGAAGAGCTTAAATGATAGAAAGAGTGGTTTTGTTTATGTGTTATTTAATTTTTGAAGGGGTTTGGGCCAAATCATGAAGTGCTAAAACGGCGGCTTTTCGTTCAGCTTCGCGTTTGTTTGTTGCGGTTGCCGACCAAGAGCGATTATTTAGATGTACTTCAAGGGTGAAGCGACGGTCATGTTCGGGGCCTGTTGTTTCGATTAGGGTGTACGTTGGGATGGGAAATCCTTTTTGTTGCGCATATTCTTGAAGATCACCTTTTGGATTTTTTGAGATGGGGCTTTTGGTTAGCTGATCTAATTCGGGAAGAAAAACGGTTTTAAAGATTTTTTTTATGGCCCGCATTCCACCGTCTAACCAAGCGGCACCTAAAACAGCTTCTACAGCATCGGCGAGGTTCGAAGCCCGATTTGCACCGCCGTTATTTCGTTCGCCTCGACCAAGAAGGAGAAAGTTGCCTAGCTCCAGTTTCATTCCAATTTGGGTAAGGCGCGCATCCTGGGTTAAATGGCTTCGCAGGGTACTCATTTCCCCTTCGGTTGATTGAGAATTTTCATTAAAGAGATAGTCGGCGCAGAGCAAACTAAGCACAGCATCACCAAGATATTCCAACCGCTGATTATCATCCGACAACGCTGCATTTTCATATCGAAACGAAGGGTGTGTAAGTGCTAATTCAAGCAACTTTTCTCGCTTAAAACGATAGCCTAACTTTTTTTCTAATGTTCGATATTTTTTTCTCATCTGCTAAAAATAAGCGATTGACGGGAAAAATACAGCCAATCGTGCACCTTTTTATATTTTGGATTAATAGGTTCTACTCAAGATTAAACCTGCCACAAGAATAATAATCATTACCAACGAAATTCCGACTTTAAGGAAGAGCACACCAAGACGAGCCATTACAGCACCAAAAGCAATGTAGGAGGCTGTTGCCGTTGTTTTTACTCGATTATATTCTACTAAAAAAGCGGCGATAAAACTACCCAGAAGCATTCCCAAAATATTTCCGGCAAGCGGGACAACAAATCCGCCCAAAATCATGCCTAAAAACCCGCCGCCAAGTGCGGCAAAGCCAGCGGCTTTTGATCCGCCACGTTTACGAACGCCCCAATTCCCTGCAAAAAATTCTAAAATTTCAACTCCAATGCAAAGCAGTAGAAAAAGCAAAAAGGTTTGCAAACCTGGAAAATCAGGCCAGAAAAACCACGTTAAAATGCCAGTTCCAAGCAAGATCGCCCACGTACCCGAAAGGGAAAGCGCGGAAAGAACCAACCCCACCAAACAGATTACTCCAACGAGAATATAGATTCCGATTTCAGCTACAAAATGCCAGTCCATTTTATCCTTTTGACAAAATCCAATGAACCAACAATCGTGCGCCAAACAGCGTGGCTCCAGCCGATTGGTACGGTTTTGCACTTTCAAGCCAAGCGGTTCCAGCAATATCGATATGCGCCCAAGGAATGGTTGACGGAACGAACTCACGCAAGAAGGCGGCGGCGGTTGCCGTACCGGCTCCGGGTGCTTTTGAAATGTTGGAAAGGTCGGCAAAATCGCTTTTCATCTGATCGGCGTATTCTTTGTAAAGCGGGAGTTGCCAGAGGCGTTCGCCCGCATCGTTTGCCGATTGAATGAGCGTTTGAACAAAGGTGTCGTTGTTCCCTAAAATTGCGGCAGAGG